>Ga0172377_10002242_pt1 | contig 19754 bp, 17 predicted proteins | sample Pumphouse3metaG_FD_119749 | JGI IMG/M metagenome (GOLD analysis project Ga0172377, IMG submission 119749) | Leachate microbial communities from a municipal landfill in Southern Ontario, Canada - Pumphouse #3 metaG | ecosystem: Engineered > Solid waste > Landfill > Unclassified | place: Canada...
CCCCATTCCGGATTGGCAACGTAGATATTGAGTTTGTGAGAATACAGCGATTTGAATACTGATTTAGTTTTGTCATAACCGGTGCTATCGACACGACTATCTCTTGTAGCTCTGCCTTTGAATATTTTATATTCAGGAAATACGGTTCTCATCCAATGAAGAAATGACACATAAGGACAAGTCAGACCATCAGTTACCGCATTACGATAGATTTCGCTAATACGAACTTTATTGTGGATCCCGTTTTGAACAATGGGCAGAAATCTTGAGTAATTATTCCTAAAAGTCATCTTTCGGACTTGAGGTTCATTCATTGACAGATATTTATGTACTGTAACATTTGAATATGCTTTTAACGCTCTATCAACGATATCAGTATTTCTGCTGTTTATAATTTCGATTGTTTTTCTCGTGTCAGCATCAATGACGATAGTGCCATACCTGATACCTTTTCTGTATGCAAAATCATAAATGCAAAGGTGATTGACTAATTCTTTGTCAACTGTGATGTCAATAGATTTAACCAATCTTAAGCATGTGGATGCGGCATCTTGCATAGGATTTTAATAGTTTTGCTTTTACATCCACTGTATCTTTATTTATATGTCCCTCTATGAATCTAAGGTTATTGAGTCCGGTCAGCCCCCGCAGAATTTTATCATTAAGAAAAGTATTGGTATCTTTACTTTTATTAGCAGTTTCGAGCATGTTCAAAGTACTTATGTTTAGCACTTTAAGTTACTAAAAATACCTCGGAATTGCTGATTTATATTACTTGTAATCAGTATATTACGTTGTTTTTTTTACTTATTTTAGGAATACGTATACTTGCACCAAATTTGACGAAGAACCAAAAAAACTTGCCAATGATATTTATATTAAACATCAAAAGGAACTTGACCGATAAGCACACTAAAGTACAACACGTGTTATATAAAATTGCATATATAGAAAACTGTTCAATGGCTGAAGCCCGCTTCAATTTTTCTGTAATCTGACAGGAACTCACCCGCAATCGGCAACTAACCATAGTGTCATCTATTATTGCGACAAGTTTAAGAAAAACAGTGTAGACAGATTAAAAAAAGATTAACTTTACACTTCCTTACAGTTATTCACGACTACAAGAACAAAAATAATAATTAAGACCAGCAACCATAACAAAAACGAGACGTTTCTGAAAAGCCAGATGAGTATGATAATTTATATATATATTATGAAAAAGCAGTTTTTAATGTTCTGTTTTATAATTACAACCAGTGTAATTTTTGCACAAAATCCCGTTTCAGAAGGACAATCACAATTCAACGCAGGCGTTGGATTGTCATCATGGGGAATGCCTGTATACTTTGGTTTAGATTACGGCATTCAAAAAGATATCACTTTAGGAGGAGAACTCTCTTATCGTTCTTATAGTGAAAATTGGGATCATGATAATTATAATCATTCTGTAATAGGTATTTCGGGTAATGGTAATTATCATTTTAACAGTCTTTTAAAGATACCTACAAACTGGGATTTCTATGCTGGCTTAAATCTCGGATTATATATTTGGAATTCACCTAATAATTATGGCGGTTCTAATTCTTCTGGATTAGGACTTGATGCTCAAATAGGTGGTCGTTACTATTTTACAGATAAAATAGGTATTAATTTAGAATTTGGAGGAGGTAATGCATTTTCTGGTGGAAAATTAGGAATATCTGTAAAATTATAATCAGCCCGAAACAGGTAGTCATAAAATATTAGTGAAAGTAGCTGGAAAAGTTTTATACCACCATTCGTTTTAATATGTGCTGAATTTTAAACTAAAACCCCTGAAAAGATTACATACCTTATTTTATAGAATGATGCTCTTTAATCTCCGGACACTTTCTAAAAATATTTTTTTGACAAAAATTCAGGTGTGTAAATTATATTTTTTTCTAATTTTACTCCTGCATTTCAACAAAAGAATCAGGTCATCTAAAAAATGACAAAAAAAAGGAACAATAGGGAAAAGTAATCAACAAAGAAAATCTACTATAAAAACAAATAATATTCATCCTAAATTACTGGTATACCGTCTTTCAGCCAGAGGAGATATAGCAATGCTTCTTCCTGTTTTAAAAGGAATTGTCCAAAAGGAAAATTACACTGAAATTTATCTGTTAACGCAGCCTTCATTTTTTTGCTTTTTTACTGATGTACCGCATATTCATCTTATAGCTGCTGATATAAAAGGGAAACACAAAAAATTAAAAGACCTGATACAATTGTTTTTTGAAATCAGAAAAAATATTCATCCCGATAAGGTGATTGATGTACATGGTGTCTTGCGTACATATATATTAGACCTGCTTTTCATTCTTTCAGGATACAGGGTTATCCTTTTTGACAAGGACAGAAAAAAAAAGGAAGAAATCATAAAGACAAAAAAAATTCATCAGCTGATTACCACAACAGACCGTTATGGTAATGCCTTTCGCAAAGCAGGTTTAACAATTTGTTTTCCGGAACCTCCACTGCTTCCTACTGTTCCCTTATCTGATGAAGCAAAAGAATTAATAAAAAACAATAACCATCTGGTGGGTATTGCACCTTTTGCAGGACATACTCAGAAAGAATGGGGAATAAAAAGAATTGAAGAACTTACTTCCAGACTATGCAAACTGGACTCTGTTATGGTTATTCTCCTGGGGGGAGGAAGTAATGAACTTAAAATAATGAGGGGAATAGCAGAAAATTTTAATAACTGCATAGTATCCGCTGATCACTTCGACTCACCCGAAGATTTCACATTATTCCGACATTTTGATGCAATGTTCTGTATGGATTCCTCAAACATGCATATTGCAGCAATGTCAGGCATTCCGACTCTTACAATCTGGGGACCTACTCATCCGAAACTGGGATTTGCGCCATATAAGCAACCTTACGAAAATATTATTCAATGTCCCGCTGAAAAACTTTCATGCAGACCATGTTCTTCATTCGAAAAGAAAAAATGTATTTATCCTTCACAAAAATGTATGGATTATATTACTGTAGATATGGTATATGACAGAATCAAAGAAATTATGGGAAAAAAGGAAGTTGCCATCACCAAAAATCAGGTATTAGAAAAATAAGACCAAGGAATTCCGGGCAAACGCCCAAACTAAAAACCAACTAAAAAAGTAATTCTTATTTTATTTCATTCTTCTTTTCTATAAAAATCACGTGCAGAGGCCTGAGCTCCGGCAAGAACTTTAATATCAGCAATAGTCACATTTTTAGGACGGGAAATCACGAAATAAATACATTCAGCTATATCTTTTGCATAAAGAGGAGTCCCCCCCCCTGTAAACATTATCAGCCTTTTTTTTGTCTCCTCTGAAACGAACAACAGAAAATTCTGTTTCCAACTCGTCCAGTCTTTCTTTCCGGCGACCTGTCAAAATTAAACTATAACCATTCCTTGCAAGCAAAAGAGCTGTTGCTTTGCCAATTCCTGATGTTGCTCCTGTAATAAATACTATTTTTGCCATATCTCTTATTTTATTTTTTAACATTTTATTCTTTATAAGCGGTATACACTGCAAATACAAACAATTAAGCGGCAGTAAAATTTTAATTAATCTATAAACACAGACTAAGTTTATAAATTATGCGTCAGTAAAAAAAGAAATTGAATTATGCTTTAATCCCTCAATATACTAAAATTAAAATTCATGATTTTTTATGGAATAACCAACTACTTGTTTATTTTTGTTTTAAGGAATAAGTTGTAATTATTAATAACTCGCAGAACTCAAAGATAAACAAGAAAAAAACCTGTGAAAATTAAATTTTAAAGCATCATGCCCAAAAAAACGGATAACAAAAAATCTTTTTCCATAAACCAGATAGAAGAACCCAAAAACATTAAAGATGTTATTTATAATCTGATGGCAGACCCAAATCTAACACCAATTAATTATTTTAACGATTTCAGTGAAAAAGGATGCGAGATGGAAAATCTTTCCAGCGATGATACAGATGAAACTGGAGCTTTTACCACCGATGACGGACAAATAATGGCAATGACCACACATGCCTATAATCGTCATCTGGAAAAAGATCCAAAAACAGCTACCGAAATTTTAATCAGCCGTGCAGCACGACGTATGGTTTGTTTTGGAGCAAAACCCATTGTAGTAAGCGCCTTCCTTTATCATATTAGTGTAGCAGACCCAAACGGACAAAATATCGCTGCAGAATCAAAAAAAGGGTTGGAAAATGCATGCAAAAATTTTGGGTTAAAAGTTTCAGACCGAAAAATACGTTTTGATTACTCCTCTGAATACGGTCCGATTCCTCCCACTCTTATAATAAGTATGATGGGTAGTGTAAAAAATAAAGAAAAGGTAATTACCCGTAATCTGAAAACTAAGGGTAATAACATCTTTGTAATAGGGGAAAATAATGAAGACATTAATTCTTCGGAATATCTGGAATTTTATCACGAAATATCAAATTCTCCGTTCCCGGTATTTAACATAAAAACAGAAGCCAGAATTCAGCAGGTTATACCTAAACTAATTGACGAAAATTTAATTACCTCTGCCAGTCCTGTTGGCAAAGGAGGATTATTCTTTTCACTTCTGCGTGCCGCAATGCCATCTGAATTAGGATTTGACATTACCACAGATGCTGAAATCCGCATAGATTCTTTCCTGTTTGGAGAAGCTATGGGACGCATAATCGTCGGTGTTCCGGAAAAAAATATAGATAAATTCATAGACGTTATGAGAGAATCAAAAATTCCTTTTTTCATTCTTGGACATACAACAAAAGGAGAAATCAGAATTGATGACGAATCATACGGCTTTATTGACAAAATGATATCAAAAAAATAATGGATATACGTCCTTATCAACATTCAGGGGAAGACAAGAAACAACAGATCGAACAAATGTTTGATCATATTGCAGGACATTACGATTTTCTAAATCATTTGTTAAGCTTCAATATTGATCATTTATGGAGAAAAAAAGCCATTAAAATATTAAAGTCCTATCATCCCGGCAATGTACTTGACATAGGAACAGGAACAGGAGATTTTGCCATAGCAGCTGCAAAAACAGGAGCAAAAGAAATAGTCGGATTCGATCTCTCTGAGCAAATGATTCAGGCAGGAATAAAAAAAGTAAAACAACTGGGTCTGGATAAAACAATACGGTTTCAGAAAGGAGATTCTGAGAATATGCCATTCAGGGAAAATTCATTTGATGCTGCAATTGCTGCTTTCAGCGTACGAAATTTTACACACCTTAGGAAAGGTCTTGAAGAAACATTCAGGGTACTTAAACCGGGAGGAGTTTCTATTATTCTGGAATTTTCAAAACCAAAATATTTTCTGTTCAGACAAATTTATAATTTTTACTTTTTACATATTCTGCCCGGTATAGGAAGTTTATTTACAAAAGACAAGCAGGCATATCATTATCTGCCAAAGTCAGTCATGAATTTCCCGGATGCAGAAAATTTCATCCGCATATATTCTCAGGCTGGTTTCTCAGAAATAAAACAAAAAAGACTCACCGGTGGAATAGCAAGTATTTATATAGGAATAAAAAAGACGCTATAATTAACGTTTTTTTTATTCCTATATGTCAAATCCCTGTTTGTGTAAAATTTTCAGCATCTTTTTTGAATACTCGATGCTGTCTTTTTTAGTATAACGAACATCAGTATATACCTGAGCCAGATTTTCGACATGATTTTCCTCAACAAATCCTTTCGAGGCAACCAGAGATTCAATCCCTTTATATAGTTCATCTATAATTTCAGGGGAATATTCCTTATATGTTTCTTCATGAATAACAGCCTTTACCGGCAGTCTATCTGTAAGCTCCGGAGATTCTGCAGGATATCCCATAGTAATAGTGGTTATGGGAAGAACACCATCAGGCAATTTCAAAAGATCAATAACCTTCTGCAGATTATACAAAGTAGAGCCAAGATAACAAATTCCCAATCCTTTTTCTTCGGCAGCAAGGCAAATATTCTGAGAAAAAAGACTTGCATCAAGGACTGAACTCAACAGCCACAACAAAGTATGATACCCTTCTTCAGCCTTTCTAAATTCACACCAACGACAAAAACGATGAACATCTGCACAAATAGTTAAAGCAACAGGAGACTGAACAATCGAAGGCTGATTAAAATTATATTCAGCAAGTTTAGCTTTATTCTTTTTATCACTGGTAATTACCACACTATAAAGCTGCATATTCCCTGTATTAGAAGCCCTTGTTCCTGCTTCAATAATATCCCTAAGCAAACTTTTAGGAACAGGATCACTTTTATATTTTCTTATTGATCTATGTGAATATGGTGAATTCATTATATGTATTATTATATGTTTATTCGATTTTGTTTCTTTATCAAAAATAAAAAAATCCTGATTTCATGATACTTATATTTTTCTTTTATCTTATAAATTACTAAAATATTGAATATATAAAATCCCTGCGGATTTTAAGTATAATGTTAAACTTTTTTTCATTCGAAAAAAAAGCTTAAAATATTCTTCCTTATTTTCTTCTTTCTTTTTGTCAATTTTTTAATATAAAGAAGGCCCATATTAAATAAATTTAAACTGTTTAGATAAAATATGAAAAGGGAGAGAAAAAGTTGATGTTTTTGAATATAGTTCCTTATTTTTGTGTTGCAAAAAAACGAAAGTGGAATTAGGAACATAATTCTATAGAATTATTAATTAATTTTAAATTATCAAATATGTCAAAAATTAAAATCGGAATTAACGGATTCGGTCGTATCGGACGTTTCGTATTCCGTCAGGCTCTTGCCAAAGGGAACATTCAGATCGTTAGTATTAATGATTTAATCGATGTTGATTACATGGCTTACATGTTAAAATACGATTCAACTCATGGTCATTTCAACGGTGAAGTTAGCGTAAAAGACGGTAAATTAGTCGTTAACGGTTACGCTATCCGTGTAACAGCTGAAAAAAATCCTGCTGACATTAACTGGGGCGCTGTAGGTGCTGAATACGTTGTAGAATCAACAGGTCGTTTCCTGACAAAAGAATCGGCAAAAGGACATATCGAAGCTGGTGCAAAAAAAGTTATTATGTCTGCTCCATCCAAAGATGATACACCTATGTTTGTTATGGGTGTTAATAATAAATCTTATACTAACGACATGCAGTTCGTTTCTAACGCTTCATGTACAACAAACTGCCTGGCTCCTATAGCTAAGGTATTGAATGACAATTTTGGTCTTGAAGAAGGTTTGATGACTACTATCCACTCAATGACTGCCACACAGAAAACTGTTGACGGTCCTTCAATGAAAGACTGGAGAGGTGGTCGTGGTACAAGCCAGAACATTATCCCTTCATCAACTGGTGCTGCTAAAGCTGTTGGTAAAGTTATACCTTCACTGAATGGTAAATTAACAGGTATGTCAATGCGTGTTCCTACTGCTGACGTTTCTGTAGTTGACCTTACGGCAAGGTTGTCTAAAGCAACAACTTACGAGGCTATCTGCGCAGCTATGAAAAAAGCTTCTGAAAATGAATTAAAAGGTATTTTAGGATATACTGAAGAAGCGATTGTTTCTTCTGACTTTTTAGGAGATCCCCGTACATCAATATTTGATGCAAAAGCCGGAATTCAATTATCACCTAAATTCGTAAAAGTTGTTTCATGGTATGACAATGAAATCGGTTATTCAACAAAAGTTTGTGAGTTAATCACATACATGGATTCTGTAAAATAATTTATCTTTTATAGATTATACAAAAAAGGGATTACTTCGGTGATCCCTTTTTTGTTGCCTGAAATTCTTATTTCATTTTTTTCTAAATCTTTTAATACCTAAATTCCTCAGGAAGGTTTCGTAGTGAGCATTCAAATAACAATAAATCAGGAAGTAACAAGATTGAAGCATAGTATTAGCTATGGTGATTGAGGATTACTTAGTATAACGACGGATTTTAAGTTATTTTAATGCGTAACAGATAAGTTATTGCAGATTTTAGGTAATATCATATCTTTGTTATATGAAGAGAATTAAAAGATGGAGAAAACTTTAATTGTAATTTTAGGACCCACAGGAATCGGTAAAAGTGATCTGAGCATAAACATTGCCAGGCACTTCAATACAGAAATTATTTCATCTGATTCCCGTCAGATATTCAAAGAGCTATCAATTGGAACTGCCGTACCTTCCCTTTCTGATCTTAAAAGAGTAAAGCATCATCTCATTCAGAATCTGTCCATACGAGACGATTACAATGCAAGCAAATACGAAACAGATGCTCTTAAAATAATCAGTCAGCTTTTTCAAAAAAAAGATACTGTCATATTATGTGGCGGATCCATGTTATACATAGATACTATTTGCAAGGGAATTGATATAATACCGGATGTTAATCAGGAGATTCACACACAGATTCTTAAAGAATATAACGAAAATGGAATCGAACATTTAAGATTAAAGCTCAAAAATATTGATCCTGATTATTATAATATAGTTGACTTAAAAAACACGAACCGGATTATTCATGCTCTGGACATTAGTCTCACAACCGGGAAGCCATATTCTTCATACAGAAAAGGACTTAAAAAAATAAGACCTTTTAATATAATTAAAATAGGATTAAACACAGACCGGCAAAAACTATACGACCGTATAAACCTAAGGGTAGATAAAATGATCAAGAACGGACTAATAGAAGAAGCAAAAAACGTATATCCTTTCCGACAGTTAAACGCACTAAATACAGTAGGATATAAAGAATTATTTGATTATTTTGATAAAAAATCGGATCTGCATTATGCCATAAAAAAAATAAAAACAAACACCCGGCATTATGCAAAAAAACAATTGACATGGTTCAAAAACGATGATGAAATTCATTGGTTTCAGCCATCGCAAAAAAATGAAATTATTAATTTTATCCAGAATAGTACACAAAAATTTTAAGAAACATATCATGGGCAAACATATAAAAATAATAGGAACAGCCTATCCGTACAGAGGCGGACTTGCCGAATACAATGAACGCCTTGCACTGGAATTTGTACGTGAAGGAGACACGGTAGAAATAGAAACATTCTCAATGCAGTATCCTGGCATATTATTCCCGGGTAAAACACAATACGGAGAAAGAAAAGTGCCCACAGATTTTTCTATAAAAAGAACGGTCAACTCAATTAATCCAATCAGCTGGATTAAAACAGGGAAAAGAATAAAAAAAGAAAAACCGGATATTGTCATCATAAAATACTGGATACCTTTTATGGCGCCATGTTTTGGAACTATAGCCCGTATAATCAGGAAAAACCATTACACAAAAATAATCTGCATAGCCGACAATATTATACCACACGAAAGCAGACCGGGAGACAACCTGCTAACAGGTTATTTCATAAATTCCATTGACGGAATAGTTGCCATGTCTCAAAAAGTATACAACGACGTTCTGCATTTCGACGACAAACTTCCGCGTGCCCTCTGTCCACATCCACTTTTCGATAATTTTGGAGAATCCATAACCCGCGAAAAAGCTCTTTCGCTGTTAAAACTCGATCCTTCGTTTAACTATCTGCTTTTTTTCGGATTTGTACGTGAATATAAAGGACTTGATCTTTTATTAAAAGCACTCGCCCATCCTGCCATAAAAAAAATGAAACTCAAACTTATAGTCGCCGGAGAATTCTACACAAAAGAAAAACCATATATTGACCTGATAAAAGAATTCGGGCTTCAAGATATGGTGACAATCATAAACAAATTTATTGCAAACAACGAGGTTAATCGTTATTTTTGTTCTGCAGATATGATTGTTCAACCATATAAAACAGCTACACAAAGCGGCGTTACACAAATAGGATATCATTTTAACAAACCGATGCTGGTAACTGATGTAGGCGGACTATCAGAAATCATTCCGGATCAGAAGGTGGGATATGTTGTTCCACCCGACGACGAGCACATATCAGAAGCTATTATTGACTTTTACAAAAACAACCGCAAGAAAGAATTTGAAACCAATGTCCTTATCGAAAAAAAGAAATTTTCATGGGAGAACATGGTTCAGTCAGTCAAAAATATTTCACATAAAAACAATACAAAATGATTATAAGAAGTATGGCTCCACTGAGAATAGGACTGGGAGGCGGAGGTACAGACGTTTCTCCTTATTCCGATATGTATGGCGGATGCATTCTTAATGCCTCAATAAATTTATTTGCATATGCCTCAATAAAGCCAACTGAAAACGGTAAAATCATCTTTAATTCCGAAGACAAAAAAGAAAAGGAAATATTTGACGCAACAAAGCATATAGAACTTAACGGAAAATTGGATTTATTTAAAGGAATCTATAACCGAATCGTTAAAGACTATACTCACAAGCCTTTATCTTTTGAACTAACGACATTTGTAGATGCCCCCCCGGGATCAGGTCTGGGTTCTTCATCAACACTGGTTACTTCAATTGTAGGAGCTTTCAGAGAATGGTTATATTTACCACTTGGTGAATATGACATAGCCCGGCTCTCATATCAAATAGAAAGAATTGATCTTGGTTATGCCGGAGGCAAACAGGATCAGTATGCAGCAACATTCGGAGGAATCAATTTCATGGAATTTTATTCCGAAGAAAAAGTAATCGTCAACCCATTAAGAATCAAGGAAGAAATTCTAAAAGAACTGGCTTTCAATCTGGTTCTTTATCACACAGGAACCAGTAGGTTATCTTCAAAAATCATTGAAAACCAGCAAAAAAGCATTAAAAACAATTTTAAAAAATCAGTTCAGGCCATGCATAATGTAAAAGAGATGGCTGTACTAATGAAAGACTCATTACTACGTGATGAACTCGACACATTAGGCCTTTTACTTAATAAAGAATGGGAATTCAAAAAACAGATGGCACCAGGAATTACAAATTCCGTTATAGATAAAATATATGATGACGCAATATTAGCCGGAGCAACCGGAGGAAAAATTTCAGGAGCAGGCGGAGGCGGTTATATTTTCTTTTATTGCCCGGGAAATAACCGTTACAATGTAATTCGAAGTCTTCAGAAATTCGGAGGCAACATTCAGCCTTTTCAGTTTACAAAAAGAGGGTTACAATCATGGACCGTATAATTTATATTACAGAAGCAATTGTTTTAGCCGGAGGACTGGGAACACGATTAAGATCATGCATAAGTGATATACCCAAACCTATGGCTCCCGTTAACGGAAAGCCATTTCTCTTTTATTTACTGGAATATCTAAAAAGGCAGGAAATAGAAAGAGTTATTTTATCTGTAGGATATAAATATGAAAGTATTCTTAATTATTTCGGGAACACTTTCCAGGGCATATCACTAATTTATTCTATTGAAAATGCTCCTCTTGGAACCGGCGGGGCAATATCTCTTGCCTTAAAAAAATGTAAAAACAAAAACATATTCATTCTAAACGGAGACACTTATTTCCCTATTCCACTGTATAAACTAAAAGAAAATCAAGATCAGTCCGGTGCCGAAATTACCATAGCTCTGAAAAAAATGACAAAGGCCAATCGATATGGAATTGTCCGTCTTGAAAAAAATTCAAAAATCACCTCTTTTTCCGAAAAGGAAATAGAAGCACAAACATTAATAAATGGAGGAGTATCAATTCTTGACAGGGAAAAATTTGAAAAACGGACTTTTGCAGGAAAATATTCTTTCGAAAAAGATTATCTGGAAAAAACAGTAAAACAGGGATGCATTTCAGGAATAGCTTTTAATTCATATTTTATGGATATCGGCATCCCCGAATCATACGAAAAAGCACAGAATGATTTTAAGCAATTTTGTCCATAAAAAAAATTTCATAAATATCACAATTAAGAAAAATATCAATTATTTATTAATAACATGACAGATTTCAGAAGAAAAGTATCTTAATTTTTAATTGTTTATTACAATTTATAAAAGTTAAATATCCATCTTTAACTGAAATCAAGTATATTTATCGTGATTTCAAGTAAACTCAATGGATAAAAAGAGCAACAACTTAATAACAAAAGCCGATCAGCGATTAATCGATGACTGCTATGCAGATTTAAGGAATACGTTTGAATCTCGGTTCTCTAAAGAGAATATCGAATTAATAGATAAAGCTTTTGAGTTTGCGAATAATGCCCATGTCGGAGTAAAAAGAAAATCAGGAGAGCCCTATATTATTCATCCTATCGCAGTTGCAAAAATTGTATCCTCTGAGATAGGTCTTGGAAAAACTTCAATTATAGCTTCATTTTTGCATGATGTTGTTGAAGATACAGATTACACACTTGAAGATATAAAAAACCTGTTTGGCGAGAAAGTATCTAAAATAGTTGACGGTCTTACAAAACTTACCGGAGAAATGGCCTCTCAGCAAAACTCACAACAGGCAACAAATTTCCGGAAAATGCTAATGACATTATCAGACGATGTAAGAGTAATCCTCATAAAATTAGCCGACCGTCTTCACAACATGCGCACGCTTGACAGCATGCCTATTCAGAAACAATTAAAAATAGCCTCAGAAACTCTTTATATATATGCGCCTCTTGCTCATCGTCTTGGACTATACACCATAAAATCCGAACTGGAGGATCTAAGTTTAAAATACAAACAGCCCGATGCATACAACACTATAATTTATCAACTTCATAATCAAAAAGAAAAAAGAGAATATCTGGTCAATGAATTTGTAAAACCTATAAAAGAAAAGTTATCTAAAGAAGGAATAGACTTTGTCATTTCCAGCAGGTTAAAATCGGTATACTCTATCTGGAATAAAATGCAAATTAAAGGAGTTTCGTTTGATGAAATTTATGATCTTATGGCCATTCGCATCGTTTTCAATCCCAAAAAAAATCCTTCTGAAAAAATGCAATGCTTTGATATTCTTTCGCTTATCACAGATATTTATAAACCCAAACCCGACCGGATAAGAGACTGGATTACAATACCCAAAGCTAACGGATACGAAGCTCTGCATGTTACAGTAATGAGTCCTCAGGGAAAATGGGTAGAAGTGCAAATCCGTTCAGAACGAATGGACGACATAGCAGAACGTGGTTTCGCGGCACACTTTAAATACAAAGGGATACAGGATGCGGAATCAGAACTGGATAAATGGCTAAAAAAAATCAGAGAACTGTTACAGGATCCTGAATCTGATGCACTTGAATTTCTTGATGAATTTAAGATGAACTTATATTCTTCTGAAATTGTTGTATTTACTCCTAAAGGGAAAATAATCACACTGCCAAAAGGAGCCACCGTTCTGGATTTTGCCTACGAAATTCATACGGATGTGGGAAATCACTGCATAGGTGCAAAAATTAACCATAAACTGATATCGGTAAGCCACGTACTAAGAAGCGGAGATCAGATAGAAATATTAACATCAAAAAGTCAGAAGCCTGTCCTGTCATGGATGAAATTTATTATTACAGCCAAGGCAAAAGCTAAAATCAAACAGGCCTTTAGACTTATAAAAAAAGACCACCTCGAAAAAGGCAGGGATATGGTAGACAAAAAACTTCAGGAACATCATATACGTATATCATCTGATATCTTAAAAAAATTAACCACTTATTATAATCTGTCAAATAAAGATCAGCTTTATGCCCAGGCAGGAATGGGATTTATTGATCTGAATGATCTGGAAAGTATCTTTAAAACAAGGAGACCAAAAAAACTGGCAAGATATTGGAAACTTACTTTTGGTAAAAAAACAAAATCTGAAGAAGAACTAACTATTCCATTAAATTCCATAAATAAAAAAAGCACTTTCATCTTAAAGGAAAACCCCGAAGAAATTGATTATACACTGGCTAAATGCTGCCAGCCTATTCCGGGAGACAATGTAGTTGGATATCTCACCTCCAATAATCATGTTGTCATTCATAGAAGTAATTGTCCTATTGTCACTAAACTCATGTCGCAGCAGGGGGACAGAATAATTGCTGCAGCATGGACAAATTTCAAAAAAAGTTCATTTCTGTGTCGTCTAAAACTAAACGGTTTTGACCGTATCGGAATTGTTAATGAAGTAACTACAATAATCTCAAAATTAAATAACATTAATATGAGATCCGTAATGTTCGATACACATGACGGTATTTTTGTAGGAGAATTATACTTATATATTCACAATCTGGAAGACCTTAACAATCTTATTGAAAAATTGAAAAACATAAAGGGAATAGAAGATATCCAGAGGATAGAAAGTCTGGATGACAATAAAAAAACAGAGATTGAACAATCAGAAGAACAATAGCTTAATTAATATATTTAACAATTATAGCAAGGTTTGTAAAACACAAATACTGTTACTATTACCTGAATCCTTCCAAAGACAGAAATAAAATTTAAATATATGAGCAATTCAAAAACGAAGGAAGTTGTAAAAAAAATATTTACGGAATATCTGGAAAAAAACAAACACAGGAAGACGCCTGAACGTTTTGCTATTTTAGATGAAATTTATTCAAGGGACGATCATTTTGATATAGAATCATTATATTTTTCCATGAAAGAAAAAAATTACAGAGTTAGTCGTGCCACTTTATATAATACAATGGAATTACTTCTGGACAGCAACCTTGTAGTAAAGCATCAGTTTGAAAACAACATAGCTCACTTCGAAAAAACTTTTGCCACTACCCCACACGATCACATGATTAACGTACGTACAGGGAAAATAGTAGAATTTTCAGACCCCAGGATTCAAAAAATCATTGAAGAAACCTGTGAAAAGTTCAACTTCAAACTATTACATCACACATTATATATATACGGAGAATCCAAAGAATAAAAGATATTGAAACAGAGATTCGTATTTATTATAAAAAAAGGGATAAAAGATATTGAAATTCATACCCATAGAAAAAATATTTTGTACTTTTATCCATTCATAAAAACAGTAATTAAAGGAACTTTTTAATATATTAAAAGCATGAAAGCAGACGTACTCTTAGGTCTCCAGTGGGGAGATGAAGGAAAAGGAAAAATTGTTGATGTCTTAACTCCTAAATACGACAGTGTTGCAAGATTTCAGGGTGGACCAAATGCCGGGCACACGTTGGAAACCAAGGAATTTAAACAAGTTTTACACAGTGTTCCATCAGGAATCTTCCATGAAGATAAAATAAATATTATTGGCAACGGAGTTGTACTGGATCCAGTAATATTCAAATCAGAAATAGAAGAAATATCTTCTCACGGAATAGACCCGCACAAAAATCTTTTTATATCAAAAAAGGCTCATTTAATTCTGCCAACCCACAAGCTTCTCGATGCCGCATCTGAAGCAGCCAAAGGGAAAACAAAAATAGGTTCAACACTTAAAGGAATAGGACCTACATATCGTGATAAAATTGGTCGTGACGGTATACGAGTTGGCGATCTCTGTAATAATTTTGAAGAAAAATATCAAAAGCTTACAGAAAATCACAAACAAATTCTGGAAAAATTATATAACTTCGACTATAAGGAAAAACTGGAAAAACTGGAAAAAGAATGGAAAGAAAGTTTAAAAGTCCTGAGATCATTTAAAATAATCGATAGTGAACATAAAATTAACGAACTATTTAAAGATAATAAATCAGTTCTTGCAGAAGGAGCTCAGGGAACAATGCTGGACGTTGACTTTGGATCATATCCTTATGTAACCTCATCAAACACAATAGGAGCCGGAGCCTGCACAGGACTGGGAATAGCCCCTCAGAAAATTGGCAAAGTATTCGGAATTTTTAAAGCCTACTGTACACGTGTAGGAATGGGACCATTCCCTACAGAATTATTTGACGGAACAGGAGAAAAATTAAGAATTGAAGGACGTGAATTTGGTGCAACTACAGGACGTCCACGTCGTTGCGGATGGCTTGATCTGGTAGCCCTTAAATATGCGAATATGCTGGATGGTACAACAGAATTACTGATGATGAAATCAGACATTCTGGATTATTTTAGCACAATTAAAGTATGTACAGCATACGAACTAAACGGCAAAAAAATCACTGAATTTCCATTCGAGCTGAATGATGATGTAAAACCTGTTTACACCGAATTACCGGGATGGAATACAGATCTTACAAAAATGAAAGATGCAAAAGAATTTCCTGAAAATTTCAAAAAATATATTGACTTTATAGAAAAAGAAACAGAACTTCCTATTACTGTTATCTCTGTAGGACCAGACAGAAGTCAGACAATTTTTAGGAAATAAGAAATAACCGAAAATAAATAATAATAAAAGTCAGAGAAATACTCTGACTTTTATTATTTCGTAACCCATCTCCTATCGTATACTTCCGTATTACGTGGATTGTAATTTAAAGCAGAATCGTCATAAATTTTTAGATAATAAGTTTTGTGGGATTTATCATGCATGGATGTATCAAGCAACCATGGATTGGCCAGTTTTAACAGCTTATAGTTTGTTCCATGTTCTTTTGCCCATGTTGCCAGGCTGGGAATAGTATTTGTCCATTTAACTGTTTTGTATGACAATGAAGGATATAAATCTACTCTTCGAAGTTTAAAGCCCAGACGTGAAGGATTCTGAAATAAATATTTACAGGCTAGTATTCTGTATATATATTTTGAAGTTTCGGAATTCAAATATAAGTCTGTAGCAACATTGGTCTGCTGTGCGTTCATATCCCGTTTTATTCCGGATACTCCTCTGTTATATGATAAAGCCACTATAAACCAGTCATTGAATATAGCATAACTACGTTTTAAATACTTACATGCAGCAAGAGTTGACTTTTCTATATTATATCTTTCATCAATATTGTTATTTACTTCAAGGCCCAGAGATCTGGCATCATCTGTCATCAACTGCCACAGTCCGGCGGCTCCTGCCGATGAAGTTGCTTTGGGTACAACCGAACTTTCTATTACCATCAGGTATATAATATCTTCGGGAATACCGTTATCTTTTAGTATAGAAGCTACTAACGGAAAATAACGGTTAGCCTTTTTAATAATTTTTAAAGTAGTTGAATGCATATAACTAAATGATAAAAGCTCCCTGTCCATACTTTCCCGTCTGTCAAAACGGGTAAGATCTATTGTATCGCCGCAAAATATCATTACATTAGGGACATCAGGGCATATTACATCTGATGGCTTCAATGATTTTCTCTGTGCAAAGGAACTGGTTATAGTGACTAAAAAAAATAATAAACAAAAAAACAAGTTTCTCATTATAATACGGTTAAAAATTATTTCAGATTATTTATATGAATTGAGTAATTTAAATTGCAAATTTTATACTAAAGACTAATGTGAAAAGATTAATCTTTCATTTTATAATCTGCAATTTATTCGATTCCATTTGTGACCCATGAAAATGTTCATGCCATACCAGTTCCTGACACCTATAAGATGAATATCTTTTAAATATTCGAAACTCTGATAATATCTGAGAATACACCGGCGGCTGTAACTGCAGCTCCGGCACCGTATCCTTTTATTATCATAGGAAATTCATGATAACGTTCACTGGTAAACATAACCAGATTATTACTTCCCTGTAAATCATAGAAAGGATGTCCCTGTGGAATTTCCTTAAGGCCTATTTCTGTCTTACCATTTTCATATTTTGCAACAAAACGCCAGCATTTATTCTCTTCAACAAGTTTTTTACGTCTTTCTTCAAAAGCTGCATCTAAATCAGGAATATTTTCCCAGAAATCTTCCAAAGTACCTGAAAAATAAGAATCAGGAACGAACCTTTGTATATTCAAATCTTCCATTTCTATACGGTAACCGGATTCACGAACCAGAATCAGCAATTTACGTGCAACATCCACACCACTCAGATCTATCCTTGGATCAGGTTCTGAGAATCCTTCTTCTCTTGCCATACGAATAGTTTTACTAAAAGAGATCTTTTCCGAAATGGTATTGAATATAAAATTAAGTGTTCCCGAAAGAACGGCTTCAATTTTCTGTATTTTGTCTCCTGAATTAATTAAACTATTTAAAGTATTAATAATTGGTAATCCTGCGCCAACATTGGTTTCAAAAAAGAACTTGATTCCTTTTTCCTTGGCAATATTTTTAAGCTTTAAATAATTATCGTATTTAGAGGAAGCTGCTACTTTATTTGCCGCAACAACATTTACATTGGCATTAAGCAAATCTTCATATAATCCTGCAGCATCTGAAGAAGCAGTACAATCAACAAATACCGGATTATAAATATTCATATCGATTATCTGCTCCTTATACTTATCCAGTCCTGAAGGCTGACCTGCTGTATCCAGTTTGTCTTTGTATCCGTCAATCTCAATACCATTCCTGTCCAGTAACATTTTCCTGCTGTTGGCAACTCCTACAACCTTGATTTTAAGATGTTTTTCCTTAAGCAATTTTTCCTGTTGCTGTTTAATCTGTCGTAACAAACTGTTTCCGACCAGTCCAATTCCAAGAAGAAACAAATTAAGTTCAACATTTTCTGAAAGGAAAAACGATTCGTGAACCACATTAAGTGTCTTTCTAAGATCAGATTTATTAATTACCCATGAAATATTTATTTCAGAAGCGCCCTGGGCAATAGAAAGAATATTAATTCCGTTTACTCCTATTGTATGAAAAAGTTTCCCGGCTATTCCGGAAGATTTTTTCATATTTTCTCCTACAATAGCAACTATAGATAAATCATTTTTTATCTGGACTTTATTTATCTTTCCATTTTTTATCTCTTCGGAAAATTCGTTATAAATTGATTTTTCGGCAACTTTAACCATTCCTGTATCAACAGCTATTGAAATAGAATTCTCAGAAGAACCCTGTGAAATAAAAACTACATTGACTTTCTGTTTTGCAAGAGATGTAAACAAACGCATAGAGATACCTGTAACACCAACCATTCCCAGTCCCTGAGCTGTAATAAGACTTATATTTGAAATAGAGGATATCCCCTTAATCGGACGATTCTTCCCATTAAAATTTTTATTGGTTATCAAAGATCCCTCTGCTGAAGGATTCATTGTGTTTTTTATCTGGATAGGAATTCCTTTTTTATAAACAGGAAGAATTGTAGGAGGATAAAGAACGTCTGCCCCAAAATATGACAATTCCATTGCTTCGGCGTAACTCAGTGATTTAATAACATAAGCTTTACTGATTACTTTGGGATCAGCTGTCATAAAACCATCCACATCTGTCCATTTTACCAACACATCAGCATCAAGTGCCGAGGCATAAATAGCAGCCGTATAATCGGATCCTCCACGTCCAAGAGTCGTACATTCTCCTTTATCATTTGATGACACAAAACCCGGAACGATACAAATACCTTTAAAATTAGTAAAGGCATTACAAATCAATTTATTTGTTTTGAAAAAATCAACCTGCGCCTTTCCAAATTCACTGTCAGTCTTAATCAGCTTTGATGAATCAACCCATTTAGATCCTTCTATAAAGGCAGTAATAATTAAAGATGATAATTTTTCTCCGAATCCAACAATTTTATCCATTGTTTTGGGAGTCAGCTCCCCTATCATGGACACTCCTTTTATAATTTTTTCAAGCTGATCCAGATATTTATCTACATCCTTTTTTATATTATTATTTTTATCACCGGGAAATAATTCATTCAGCAGTTGCTGATGTCTTTCCCGAATGATAGTTATTTCTGTGTTGAAATATTCTGTTCCAAGGGCTGCCATCCTTGAAGCATTAAGAATCTTGTCAGTTATTCCGTCTAAAGCGGAAATAACA
>Ga0172377_10002243_pt1 | contig 19740 bp, 13 predicted proteins | sample Pumphouse3metaG_FD_119749 | JGI IMG/M metagenome (GOLD analysis project Ga0172377, IMG submission 119749) | Leachate microbial communities from a municipal landfill in Southern Ontario, Canada - Pumphouse #3 metaG | ecosystem: Engineered > Solid waste > Landfill > Unclassified | place: Canada...
AAAACAAAATGCTGCTGATGAAGTAGTATAACCATTAAGTGTGGAGCGGCGCTTGTCGCCGCTCCATACCCATTAAACAGGAAGTCCATATGAAGAAGTATATACTGATGTCAATGCTCCTGATACCCTTGCTGGTATTTGGGATTACCAGACATGTGTCCCTGGATGGAACTCAGGCCTATACATCTATTCAAGCAGCTATCAATGATGCCCAAAGTGGAGATGTGGTATTAGTGCATCCGGGGCGCTATATTGAAAACATCGATCTCTCTAATAAACAGAATATTACTCTGGCATCTCTGGAATACACCACCGGAGATACTACCTTCGTTAGCTCAACAATCATCGACGGCTCCGCAAACGCCAATTCCACAGTTCTATTCTATGAAAACGCCGTGAATATCACTCTCAGAGGGTTTTCGATTACGTGTGGCAGAGGATATGATTACTTTAACGGAGCTTCACCTCGTCAGATATTCGGAGGAGGTATATTCTTCCACGCCAACTGTAGCGGTATTCTTCTTAACCTGCATGTGTATGGGAACAAGGCATCTATGGGGGGAGGGGTAGCTATTCTTCAGACCAATAGCGTTTCGCTTTCGAATGTCAACATCTACAACAATATGGCTCGTTATATTGGAGGCGGGCTTGATATCGGCAGTTCACCTCAGGGTGGTTCGCCTACTATAATCTTTTCCCAAACCGACAGATGCAGCATATACAACAATTTCGCCCAGTGGGGCATGGATATTCATTGGCATTATATTCATTATGGCACGGTTTCAGTCTATCTGAAGAAGTTCACTGTGCCCAGTTATGAGCGATATTATGCTGATCATTATGATGCTGGATACGACGCATCTCCTTATGTGGTGTTTGATGTTCAGGAAGCCTATCTGCAGCCGGTTGATGCGGACATCTATGTAAGCCCCCAGGGAAGTGATAGTAATGATGGGCTGAGCCCTAGCACCGCCCTAAAAACTCCCTCGCTGGGCATGCAGAGAATTGCCAGCAATCCAGCTCAACCCCAGACTGTCCACCTTATGGCTGGAACCCATCACAACGTCTTTATGGATGAGTATATCCCCATTGCCATTAAGGATTATACAATTCTGCAGGGTGTATCCGAATCTCAAACAAGGCTTTACGCCGCAAATCTGATCCGGGGCACAGGTGTAGTCACCATGGGAATCCAGCGGTATGGGATGCGGATGAAAAATGTGTCCATCTCCACAAGCATGGCATCTGCACTCTTCAGTTGGGAGATTTTTGATTGCCATTATGAAAACATTACTGTAGAGAATTCATCAGTTAGTCAATGGATGATTGCCTTGGGTTATATCAATAGTGAATTCACTATGAAGAACATAACCATGAGAAACAACACAGCTCAATTTTACGACTTTGGGATGAATTTGAAGGGAGCAGTAATCAAGCTGGATAATATCGTGATCAGGGACAGCGGGGTGCCCTCAATGCCGGGCACATGGGATCGGGGGTGCGGAGCTTTTGACATTGCGGTGCGTGATACCTTGATCGTCAGCAACAGCAAGTTTATCAACAACACCCATTATTCGGAGGATGGATTTGCTCATTACAGGACTTATTCCGGGCTGCAATTCAGTCCGGTGATCACATTTGATAATTGTCTCTTTGCCGGCAATAACACGAGTGGTGGGGTCAGGGATATTGATATCCTTGTAGGCCAAACTGTTGATCTCATCAACTGCACTTTTGCCAATAATACAGGTACCTATCCGGATTACTTGCAAATTGGAACTAGTTTTAATCGCATTATCAACTGCATATTTTCGAACAATAGCAATACCTACGACATCAGAACAACCACAGATACTTATATTGAAAACTGTCTTTTCAGTAAAACACAGAATATCTACAGGGTGTATAACGATCTGTCTCTAAGCTGGGGTGTCAACAACCTCATCGGTACAGATCCTTTGTTCAGCGGTACTGATCCTTCCTTGCCAAGTTACTATTATCTCTTTTCTGATGATGTGAATGGTTATTCACCTGCCATTGACGCCGGAACCCTGGATCCTGCAATTTTACCATCGGGATACAATATTCCCCAATATGACGCATTTGGTTTTAACCGGGTATATGGATCAGGAATTGATATCGGCTGTTTTGAATCCCAAGGATATACAGGAAATGAAGATGAGCTAAGCCCTTCAGCAAGCAATCTGCAGATGGCAAACTACCCTAATCCATTCAACCCTTCCACTACAATAACCTACGCACTACCCAAGCCTTCCGAGATCCGCCTGTCGGTGTATAATCTGAAAGGTCAGTTGGTGAGATCATTAACTAATGAATTCAAGGCAGCAGGAACCCATCAAGTTGTGTGGGATGGTAAAGATAACCTCAACAAGCAGGCATCCTCAGGGGTATACTTCATCCGCCTGCAGGCTGGAAGGACATCATTAACGCATAAAGTGCTATTGATGAAAGTAGGGACATTGGCTGTCCGGGGCAGTTCTTCAGTCCCGGGCAGTTTTAAATCCGTAGCTGATAAATGAGAGATCTGCCTACGTAGATAACGGCTTTTGAACTATGAAAGCTTACGCCGCACACTGCGAGTGTTTTAAGAGAGATTCAATCAATACTCATCAAATCAATCGGCAGACCTTAATCATAATCACAATCGTACATATTTTCACGTATGGTCAGGGCAGCAATTTCGGTCTAAATTCACCACACCCTAAAATAAACCCCCAAAAGTCGGCACTTAGTCATCAAATCTCCGTCTAACATATAAACGCTTAAAAAGGAAGTTCGTATGTTAGAGAGATTGGTGCTTATTCTGGTAGTGCTGTTCGTCATCACGTTTTTGGCGGCTTCAGAGATTGATTACTCAGCGATAGACCCATTCACGCTTCCTGTGTATCTGGGTTCGTTAAACGGCCCGGGAGTTGAGATCAGATATGAAGATTCCGAAGGTGAGTACATCATCATCGAAATAGGCGACATCATTTATGTTTTCTACGCCCTAGAATGACTGGGGCATGCTCAAATGTGGATTCACCTCAATAGAGCAACAACAAAAAGAACAAATAGATGTTTTTGGCTAATGTAAGAAAGAGTAGAAAGGAATCAATACCAACACTAATATCCAACACATATATTGAGAAAAAGTTCATGCTATTTCTAAAGGAGAAATCATGAAATGCTCACGACTGTTTTGTGTGAACAGTTTGGCAAAAATCAATCCTTTGCCAGTATTTGTTTTATCTGTTATGTTAATCTATACTCAGCGTCTAAGAATAACGGTTATCAAGAAAAAAAGTATTATTCAGCCTTAATAGACGTTAGTAATAAGGTTGTTGAGAACGGAAAGTATAAGTTCTCAATAATTGGCCTTGATGGTGGATATGAAAGTGAATCTGTAGTATCCCCAGCCCTGTCGGTTAACATCTACCCAAATCCAATGCGTAGTAACACAATCATCGAAATCAATGCATCTGCCAAGAGTGCCGTTGAGATCAGTATTTACAACCTTAAGGGTCAGTTGGTCAAAACAATCAACTCAAGCGAAATCTCTAAGGGAAACACCACCTTTGTATGGAACGGTAGAACTGACGATGGAAGACCTGTCGCCCAAGGAATATACTTCTGTAGGATCAAATCCCCAAACAATCTATTGACAAAGAAACTGGTTGTCTTAGACTGAACTTAAATGTTGATTACGCTATCAGGCGGGGATAGGTCCCCGCCTGATAGCTCAGCTAATTACAATGGGGAAAACATAGTTATGATGAACAATCACGCAACTAATATATTGTCTGGTACAGAATTATGAATAAATATTCCACAATGGCATTGCTGTGGGTAGTGTTGTGGTGTTGTTCTTTAAAAGCAGGGATTATAGTTGTCGCATCAGATGGGTCGGGCGATGTCACGACCATACAAGCAGGTATAAACATGGCTGCAGTGAGTGATACTGTGCTTATCTCTCCTGGCATATGGTCTGGAGCCGTAGTCATAGATAATAAACCGATCACTATTGGCAGTTATTATATAGTTGATGCAGACTCCACCCATATCAGCCAGACAATTATAGATGGGGAAGACACACGGACGGGTATTATCATCAAAAACTGTGGTGGGGCTGTCGATACTCTAAGTGTTATTGGTTTAACACTGAGAAATTGCAGGAGTAATTGGTATCCCCATTCATCTGATTACTCAATTGGAGGCGGCATTGGCATTGGATTATCTGTTGTTAAGGTGACAAAATGCGTGATTTATCATAATAGAGCCTATTTTGGAGGAGGGATAGGAGTCTCTCGATCATTTGTATATCTATATGCAAATGAGATATACTCAAACAATGCCATTACATCGGGAGGAGGATTAAGTGGGCTTGGTTATAACAACATGTACATCTACTTCGATACCGATCTCAGTAACAGTATTTATCTCAATAATGCCTCCCGAGGTTGCGATATCAGTTATGCATACAATAACCTTCCAACAACAGTTTATCTCAATAGAGGATCAGTTGACTATTTAGACCAGTATTTCTATTTTCTCCCCGATCAAACTCCCGTATTCATCAATCAGCCTATGATTGTACAGGTTAACCAGGATCTTTGGGTCAGTCCCGATGGAGATAATGATAATGACGGAGCATCTCCCCAAACGCCTTTACAAAATATCTCATATGCTCTATCTAAGATACAGACATCCAGTAACACTACCCGCACAATTAATGTGATGCCGGGGGTGTATTCTTGGAGTCAAACCGGTGAAGCCTTGCCTCTGCAACTAAAGAGTTACGTAAACTTGATTGGCTCAGCAATGGATGATGTCATACTTGATGCTGAGCAATACGGAACATTTATCAGCGGAAGAGATGCTCAGGACTATATGAGTATTAAAAACATGACTTTGACTAACGGACACTCAACACATTATTATTTATTCTATCTGGACGTTGTTGTGAGTGGCAATACCAATGATATAACCGTGGAGAACATCCATATAAGAGACTCATGGGCTAAATCCGCAGCTTTTGTAATCGCATCCTGTTATAATATTACAGTAAACAATCTCATCATAGAGGATTCGCAGGTGGGAATTGGATTCTTTATATCTTGTTATGAGACTGGATACTTTTCGAATTTCAGGGTGCAACGGCTAAGCCCCACAAACATAGACGCATACAATACATTCTGCCAGAGTGGAGGTATACAAAAGCCGTTAAGCGCTTCATCGCTGTATACTACCATCAATATATCTAACTTCTTGATAGCGGATAACGTTGATACTTCTCAATTTTGGGAGAATATGACAAGTGGTTTGGCAATCAGTGTAGAGGGCGGAAACTGCGACTTGAATGTTAACAACTGCACCATAGCCAACAATAGCACTACAACCGAAGGTGCAGGATTCGGAATAAACTTGGAGAATTGTAATGCGCAAGTGACTAATACTATAATCTCGGGAAACACACCCTACGAAGTGGCATTGTTCTCTTATGACGAATCCACCTTTGCTGATGTTTCATTCAACAACTGCCTCGTTACTGGTGGCAGTGATAGCTTCTTTGTCTTGGGCGGTGATATCACTCACACTTGGGCGGTAGGCAACCTGTTTGGATATCCGTCTTTTCTGGGTTGGGAGGCAAATGATCCGTTGTATTATAGTCTGGCTTCAAACTCACCTTGTATAGACACTGGCACCCCCGACACAACAGGGCTTGATCTCCCGCCCTATGACCTTGCAGGGAACTGGCGAATATGGAATAATATAATTGATATGGGTTGTTATGAATTCGGTTCTGAGCCTTGGGTAAGCAACGATGATCCGGTAGTGCCGGAGATTCCATCTATAAAACTTGTCGCATATCCCAATCCCTTCAGAACAACTACCAACATCAAGACATCCATACCAGTTGAAGGCGTTGAAAGGTTGATTCGCTATAGTGATGCAAGCATAGATATTTATAACATCAAAGGGCAGAAAGTGAAAACGCTATCTCTTGATTTGAGAAATTCCCTCGAACAGGTTATAGTGTGGGATGGTAAGGATCAAAATGGAAACAACTGCACCAGTGGCCTATACATTGTAAACCTCACAATAGCTGGTGAGCATATAGCAAACATAAAAATAACTTTGGTTAAATAGGGACATTGGCAGCCCGGGGCAGTGCTACAATTTCATCTATCCTGACCCTACACGTAAAAAGGGTGATACTAGATTTGCAAAAAGGGTGATACTAGATTTGCAAAAAGGGTGAAACCGATTTGCAAAAAGGGTGATACTGGGGTCTCACTAAAAACAGCGATTTGCATCGAAAGTGATACTATTTGCAATTTCACTTGATACTTTATACTGGAACCCGGAAAAACCAAAAAAACGGCTTATGTTCATATAGATTTGGCGCGGCTGCCGTCATCCCAGGGCTTAGCCCGGGGGTGCAGAAATAACCAGTAGCTTCAGTTCTTCACCGCGGTGACTTTGTAAAACACGCGGCCATTCACCAAAGCGGTGTTTATGTGCACATAGGCGGTTCCCGGCGTGAAATCCAGCCAGGCCCAATCCGCGTTGTTGCCGCTGATGTAAATGTTGTACCCATCCGGCGTGAGGGGCTGGCCGCCGGTGTCCTCGGTCACGGGATCCCAGGACAGATCCATGTTGAGGTTGTTGCGATAGATCTGCAGATTTTCCTGGGCCCTGGGGATGGGTGAAGACTGGAAGCTGAGTTTGGCCGCGAAGAGGTCGGATGCCCCGGCGCTGATAAGGCTATAATCGCCAAAGCCGGCTGTGGCATTGTAGTTCCCCGTCAGGAACAAGTTTCCGCTGTTGTCGGTGGTGATGCCATAGCCGTTGTCATAGGAACTGCCGCCGGCACGTTCAGCCCAGAGCCAGTTGCCCAGCCCGTCCAAACCGCAAGCGAAAACATCGCCGTAACCGGCGCTGCTGAGGTTGGTGGGACCAAAATCAGCTGCAGCGTAGAAGTATCCGGTAGTGTAGCAATTCCCGGCGTTGTCGGCGCAGATGCCCTTGCCCTCGTCGTAGTTGGTGCTTCCCGCTCTTTTTGCCCAAAGCCAGTTTCCGGCGGAATTCAGTTTGGCGATGAAGATGTCTGAATACTCTTCGCCGTTGCTGGTGAGCGGGGTGGCTCCAAACCCGATGGTCTCGAAAAAAGAGCCGGTAACGAAGCAGTTGCCGTCCTCATCCAACGCGATCCCGTTCCCGCCCGCGGCGCAGGGCCAGGAACCTCCCGCCCTTTCGGTCCAGAGCCAGTTTCCGGCTGTGTCCAGCTTGGAGATGAAGGCGCAGTCGCACTCGTTCTGGGTGAATTCATCCGGCCCGAAATCAGCCACGTCGTCATAGAAAGATCCGGTTACATAGCAGTTTCCGGCTCCGTCCACGGCTACGTCCATCCCGTAATCGGGGTCCGAACCCCCCGCCCGACGGGCCCAGAGCCAGTTTCCGGCAGGGTCCAGCTTGGCTATGAAAATGTCACAGACCCAGTCGGCGGGATTGAGGGTGACAGAGTATTGGCCAAAGCTGGCGGTATCGCCGAAGCTGCCGGTTACGTAGCAATTTCCCAGGTTGTCCACGGCGATCCCGTTTCCGTAATCCCAGTCCGTCCCTCCGCCGCTGGCAGCCCAGAGCCAGTTGCCGCCGCTGTCCAGCTTGGCCACAAAGACATCAGTAGCGCCAACCGGGGTAAGGGTGTAAGGGCCGAAGGTGCCAATTCCCCGGTAATATCCGCTGATATAGCAATTTCCCTGGGCGTCCACGGCGATGTCCGTCCCTTTGTCATCGGAGTTTATCCCGCCGCAAGGAACCGCCCAAAGCCAGTAGCCGGAGGGATCAAACTTGGCTACAAAGGTGTCCTGTCCAGTTCCGTAGATCGTTGATGCGCCAAAGGTGGCCCCGCCGTTGAAGTATCCGGTTACATACAGGTTTCCGGCGCCATCCCTGGCTATCCGGCTGCCTCGGTCGCTGTTGACACCACCCGCCGTTGCGGCCCAGCCCCAGACCGTTGCTCCCGATTCCATCACCCAGAGCATTGACAGTAAAACGAGCAAGCAAACTAATCCGCCTTTCATCGTTCACCTCCCTGTGCAGGCATGTTGAACAGATCAAAAAAAGGCCATGCTTGATAATTAGTCAAGTTATTTTTGGAAAATACCGGGAAAAGCGCTGGTAGGAAGGAATGGAAGGCAGATAACGAGGATGATCAAGATCGGCTGATGTTGGAAAAGGCTCTCTTTCAACCCGAGTGGGTAGTGGCCGGAGAAACCCCGCGCAGGGCGGGGTTACAAGCTTTCACGCCCTCCGCTTGTCACAGGGTCGAAAATCTTTTCCTTATCCCCAAACTCAGCTATAGTTACAGCCTTTGCAGCCTTCCAAGATATCGCCTGTGCGGGTGCGGTGGGCGTTACGCATGGCTTTGAACTCCGGGCCGTTCCAGATATCCAGCAGAGCGTCCTGGCAGACGTGGCCGAGGAACTGCTGTTTGGCGGGGTCGAGCGCGCAGCCTTTGGCGGGGCAGATGGGGATGCGTCCGTCAGGGCGGACTTCCAGGTCTTTGAAAGGCAGGGTGCAGACCGGGGCGGTGTTTTGGTCGTAAACCGGGGCGTAGAAAACGTCGGTGTCATAATCCGAATCCGGATGCTTGAGCAGGAGCTGGGGCAGCACAGTGTCGGCGTAGCGTTTCCAGTAAAGGGTTTCGCTTCGTTCGAGGTGGCGGGTGGAGGGGCGCAGCATGAGGCGGGCTTTGATGAGGGTTTTGCTGTTCAGTTTGTCGCGCAGGGCGCGCATGTGGCGCAGGTTCTTGATCAGCCGGATATAGCTGGCGTTTTGGCGCGAAGCTTCGTAAACCTTGGCGCCGCCGGCGTCGATGGAGATCTCGATCAGGTTCACGCCCGAAAGGAGTATCTCGTCGATGTGGTGCGGATCATTCCACTGGCCGTTGGTGATCACGGAGAGGTATTTGGTCAGCGGGGCCAGTTTGGCCAGCATCTGCGCGCACTTGGGATGGAGCATGGGCTCGCCGCCGCCGATGCGGACGCGGTTGATCCTGGCGGCGCGGAGGTTTTCCAGCAGGCAGGAAAAAACCTCGTCGCTCATCATGGTGCGCGGATGGGGGAAGAGGGGATTGTTGCAATACACGCAGGCGAGGTCGCAGGCGTCGGTGAAATCCACAGAGAGCAGCGGCGGTTTGGGCGGATCGGGCAGGCGGAGCGGGTATTTGAGTTCGATCAGTTCCTTGAAGGGCACGCCCTGGGCCAACACATGGCCGTTCAGGCGCAGATAATAGCCCCAGTGGGCGGCGATCCAGGCCAGGTCCTGGAATTTATTCGATCCGTATTGTTTTTCGGGCACGGTTTCCTCGCTTGATGTGGTTTTTTAGTGAAACACCGGAAACCAAGGCCGGTCTCCGGTGTTTCAGGGCCAAGTTTTGATTATTTCATCAACACCATTTTACGGGTGGAAGTGAATTTGCCGGAGCGCATGCGGTAAAAATAAACGCCGCTGCTCACGGGTGAATCGTGGCCGTCGCGTCCGTTCCACTGCACGCTGTGCTGGCCGGCGGGAAGTTCGGAATCCACCAGGGTTTTCACCAGCTGTCCCTTCTGGTTGTAGATTTCCAGGGAAACCGGACCGGCGGATGCGAGCTCAAAGCTGATCTGGGTGCTGGGATTGAAGGGATTGGGGAAATTGCCTTTGAGCAGGGTGCTCAAGACGGGGGTGGTGTTGTCCGCCACGGGAGTGTATTGGAAGGTGTTCCCGGCGCGGTTGTAAGTACCCAGGAAGCAGGGCCAGGGGATGCCTTGGGCGCTGCGTTTCACATCCAGCACATAGAAGGAGGTGTCATTCGGGATCACGATGTCCAGATCGCCATCCAGATCGATGTCTGAAAGCGCGGCGGAGGTTTTCACGTTGCCGTTGAGTCGGATGGGGAAGTTGGCAGATTCAGTGCCGTCAACCCGCAGGCTGTGAACGTAGCCGTTGGTGTCGCCGAAGATGATCCCGGCGTAGTTGTCGCCGTCGATGTAAGCCACGGTGGGAGTGCAATCCACCGCCTGGTTCACGTTGATCGGGGTTCCGGGCAGGTCGGTTCCGGCGAGGGTGAGAACGTTCACGCTGCCGGTGGCGCCGATCACAATGATCTCGTTGGTGCCATCATTGTTCACATCCGCGACCACGGCGCCGGTTTTGATCTGGCCGCCTACGTTCTTCTGGAAATGCACGCTGCCGTCGTGGTTGAAGGCCAAGATGTAGCCGGCGGTGCTGGTGGTAACGATGATCTCAGGCTGTTCGTCGCCATCCAGGTTGGCGATGGTGACGGGATTTTGAGAGCCGCCTTCCAAGGTGAGGGGGAAGCCGGCGATATTCTGGCCGGTGGCGCTGTTGATAGCGTGCAAAGAGCCATTGAGGGTGGCCACCAGGATCTCGTGGATGCCGTCGCCGTTCAGATCGGCAACCGCCGGGGTGGCAAAGCAGGCTCCGCCGAGGCTGACAGGGAAATTCGCGTAGTCGCTGCCATCGGCATTAAGCACCACCAAACTCCCGGTTTGGGTAACGGCGATCACCTTGCTCTGGCTGTTGTTGGCCAGGTCGGCGATCATGGGCCCGTTGCGCAGGGTACCGCCGGCGGGAACGGTCCAGAGGGTGTTTCCGGCGGGTCCGAACAGCATGATGTTGTTGTTTTGGAGGTTGGCGGCAAAGTCTTTCACGCCGTTGTTGTCCACGTCGCCCATGGCGATGGATCCCACCACGGCGCAGCCCACGTTGATGGGGAAGCCGGAAACGCTAACGCCGTTTTCCTTCACGGCATTGATGTTTCCGGAGGGGTCGCCGAAGATGATCTCCTTATCCGGGTTGGCATCGATATTGTGGATAATGGCGCTGGAAGTGGAGGCGCTGCCCAGGGCCACCGGCCAGCCGGCCTGCACCAGGGAAAGCTCCACCGTGAAAGGCAGGGATTTGGTGTAAGGGAAAGGTGCGTCGGAATTAGCGGTGACCACCAGCTCGAAGGGGATGGGTTCAGAGGGCAGGGAGGCCACAGCCTCGAATTTGAAGGGCTGGTTGTTGTTCCACATGGTGCTGCCCGGGGTCAGGTTTCCGTAGCTGGCGCCGTTGTCCACGATGGTGATTCCGGGGTAGGAAGTGGTGAGGGTGGCGGTGAGGTCGTTGGCGGTGAGCCAGGCCAGGCCGGTGAAGGGATCCAGATAGTTGTTCAGGGAAACTTTGAGGCGGATGGTCTCGCCGGGATTGGGGATGCCGTCTCCGTCGCCGGCGAACTCTTCCACCTGGGTGTCATCGATGGTGATATTGGGGATTTTGTCGAACATGGTGGCAGTGAAGGCGTTGATCCGCCCGGAGCCCAAAAGTCCCATATAGCTGGGATTGGCTTCGTAAACGTAATCGGCGGTCATCATCACCCGCTGCATCAACTGGGCGGGGGTGAGTTCCGGATGCAGGGCTTTGACCAGGGCGCAGACACCCGCGGCGACCGGTGAGGCCATGGAAGTGCCATCATAGGCGTCATATCCGTTTCCGGCAATGATGGTGGAGAGGATGCCTTCGCCGGGGGCGCAGATGTCGATGGGCACGCCGTAATCCGAGAAGCTCGATTTGATGTCGTTCTGGCCGGTGGAAGCCACGCAAAGGGCGTTGGTGCAATCAGCGGGGTAATCCTGATAACTGGCGTTGTGTTCAGTGTTTTCGTTGCCGGCGGCGGTCACCACCAGGGCGCCGAGAGCGGTGGCGTAATTCACGATGGAATTGGGATAGGCACCGGTGCCGGGGCTGCCCCAACTGGCGTTGATGATGTGGGCTCCCACCTCGGCGGAGTATTTGATCTGGTCGTAGGCGTAGGAAATCCCCTGGGAGGGCGAGGTATTCGAAGCGCCTTTGCAGGAAATGATCGAAACGATCGGAGAGGTGCCGACCACGCCGACGGAGTTGTTGCCAACGGCTCCGGCGCAACCGGCCACGTGGGTGCCGTGGTCATTCGAGGCATAGGTCTGGATGGGGTGGTTGTCGTGGTTGTAGAAATCCCAGCCCAGCAGATCGTCGATCTTGTTTCCGCCTTCGCCGGCGTCAGTTCCGTTGCCGCCGGTGATGGTACCGGCATCCCAGTTGATGGTCATGCCGGGGGATTCGGCTGGGTTCACCCAAATGTTGGCCCGCAGGTCCGGATGGTTCCATTTCACGCCGGAATCGGTGATGGCCACCTTGACGTCGAAAGAGCCCTGGATATAGTCCCAGGCATCGTAACTCTGGATGCGCGAGTGGACATATTGCTGGGTTACCATGGGGTCGTTGGGCACGAATTTGCTGCGGGCGATGCCTTCGAGCTCGGCGTAGAGGAGGCTGGGGTCTTTGGCCAGGGCCTCAACCGCTTCGTCGATGCGGTCGTCCGAATCCAGGATCAGGCGATAGGTGTTTTGCAGGTAGATCCCGTTGTCATTCCAGCTGGGAACTTTCACGTAGGGATGCATCTGCTGCAGCTCCACAACGCGGAATTCGGCGGCCAGCTTGTCGAAGGAGGCAAGGCCGGTGCGGACACGGCCGTCTTGCAGGGACCAGTCGATTGTTCCGGTGTCGTTGCCCACCGCGTCTTTGGTGAAGCAAACTATCACGGACCTGGAATAGAAGTAGTCCGGGTCGAATTTGATCGCGAACATTGCGCCCAGCGCAAGGATCAGCAGGCTTAGGAGGATCAGCTTTTTCATTGGCACCTCGGGGTGATTTTTATGTTTTTTTCCTTAAAAATCAGAGGGGTGATTTAGTCAATACTTTAATCCGCCACAAGTGACATTAATAGAGGATAAGTTTTTCCTTTTCAGAGAATTGGCTTGTATAGAATTTTCTGATCAGGGCGTTTTGTTGCTGCTCCAGGGACGGGTCGGCGGAGATGATGGCAAAGGCGTCCTCCCGTGCTTCTTTCAGCACCGGCTGGTCGGTAACCAGGTTGGCAAAGCGGAATTGGGGCAGGCCGCTTTGCTCGGTGCCGAAAAACTCCCCCGGTCCGCGCAGTTGCAGGTCCTTTTCGGCGATCACAAAGCCGTCTGTGGTTTTGGCCATGGTGTCCAGACGCTCGCGGGCAACGCCGCTGAGGGGAAAATGCTCGATCAGATAGCACCAGGCCTGCTGTCCGCCGCGTCCCACCCGGCCGCGTAACTGATGCAGCTGGGCCAGGCCGAAGCGCTCCGCGTGTTCCACGATCATCACCGAGGCGTTGGGGATATCCAGCCCCACCTCGATCACCGTGGTGGAGACCAGGATGCGGATCTCGCCGGCCTTGAAGCGCAGCATGATCGCGTCCTTTTCCCTGGAGGGCATTTTCCCGTGCAGAAGCACACAGGAGTATTGGGGGAAAACCTTGGTGGAGAGATGCTTGTGCATCCGCTGGGCGTCCAGGAGGTCCACTTTGTCAGATTCCTCGATCAGGGGGCAGACCACATAGACCTGGCTGCCGGCGGCCAGTTCTTTGGCCACTTCGCGATAGACGAGCTCGATCTTTTGGTTGGAGCGCACCTGGGTCTTCACGGGAACGCGATCAGGCGGGAGTTCGTTGATGGTGCTAACCTCCAGATCGCCGTAAACGGTGAGGGAAAGGGACCTGGGGATGGGCGTGGCGCTGAGGTAAAGCAGGTCCGGATGCTCGTCCTTTCTGGCCAAAGTGGCGCGCTGTTGCACGCCGAAGCGATGCTGTTCGTCAACCGCGACGAAGCCCAGTTTTTCGAATGAGATGTCGCTCTGCAACAGGGCGTGGGTGCCGATGATGATATTGGCCGCGCCTTCCGCGATAGCGGCTTTGGTTTGGGCCTTGCCTTTGTAGGAGCCGCCTTTGAGCAGTACCACTTTGAGGGAAAAACCTTCCAGAAAGCGGGTGATATTGGCGAAATGCTGGTCCGCGAGGATCTCCGTGGGAGCCATCAGCGCTGCCTGGCAGCCGTTTTCCACCGCCAGCAGCATCGCGAACAGGGTAACGATCGTCTTGCCGGAGCCCACGTCCCCCTGAAGCAACCGGGACATCTGTTTGGAAGAGGTCATTTCCGCGAAGATCTCATTGATCACACGTACCTGAGCGTTCGTGAGCCGGAAGGGCAGGCTGCGGAAAAGGCGGCCAGTCAGTTCCCGCTTGTTTTCGAAGGCGATGCCCCGCGCTTCCTGGGAATGGAAGCGTTGGTGGCGGGCCCAGAGCAGCTGGGAATAGAAGAATTCCTCATAGACAAAGCGTTTGCGCACCCCGAGCAACTCTTCCGGACGCAGCGAGAAGTGCAATTTCTGCAGCGCCACCTTGCGGGGGAGAAAACCGCGTTTGGCGATCAGTTCCGCCGGCAAATTTTCCTCTATCTGTGGGGCGAAAAGCTCAAAAGCGCTGTAGATCACGCGGCGGAAGAATTTTTGGGTGAGTTCGCCGCTGAGTCCATAAACCGGCAGATACTCGCGTTTTTTCCAGAAATCGTGTTCCTCGGCGTCGTCCACGAACTCGATCTCCGGATGCATCAGCTGCAACTGCCCGTTGTACTCGGAAAGGGATCCCGCCACCCAGACAGTGGCGCCCGGTTTGAATAGCCCCGGGAAGCTCTTGGGGTAGCTGAACCAGGAGCAGGTGATGGTGGCGCGGCCATCGCTGATCCCCACGTTGAGCAGATTCCTGCCTTTGCGGGTGCTGCGTTCATCCACCCAACTGACCATGGCGGTGAGGGCGATGTTGTCGCCGGGTTTGAGCTCGCGCAGGGAGGGATTGAGTTTGCGGGCAATGTAGGCCCGGGGAAAATATTCCATCAATGCGCCTACTGTCTTGATGCCCAGTTTGGCCAGCTGACGTGCGCGTACTTCTCCCACGCCCTTGAGATATTTCACCGGGGTGCGGGTGTCTTTAACAAATTCAGCTTTATCCATAAAAAACCAAGATCGGGGGAGGCGAAAAGTTGTCAACATCTCAGATCGGGAGGGCATAAATGGTATTCCCAGAAAAGCTTGGGGCTGCTTTCAGCGGCGGTGCAATTTTCTGCTTGACCGCTTGCGCGCAGCGGATTATTATGTTTGGGAACAGCCTTTGAGCGCTATGTGAATGGATTATTATCTTTAAGCCAAAACGAATATTCCCGGGAAACAGATCCCGGTTCCAGGAGAAGAAAATGAAAATATTCAGACGCCTAATCCCCTTGGTGCTGGCTTTTGGCCTGATGTCCTGCGCCGTTGCCCAAACCAGCGATTTCCAGGCTGATGAGGTGCCCCGGTTCAGGCCCACCACCGCTAACACCGTTCTGCCGAACGGCAGCGACCCCAATCCGGTGGTGAAAGTGGTGCGCGATGTGCGTGAATCCGTTGTACAGATCAAAGTGGAAGCCCAGATCACCGTTCAGAATTTCAACAATCCTTTCTTTGATGACGATTTTTTCCGCTATTTCTTTCCCCAGCAGCCCCGGGAGATGCAGCGCCCCGTGACCTCCATGGGCAGCGGCTTCATCTATGAATACAATCCCCAGACCCGCGAAGCCTTTATCATGACCAACAACCATGTGGTGGAAAAAGGCAAGGAAGGCACGATCACGGTGACCCTGGCGGACAAGGTGAGCTACACCGCCACCGTCGTGGGCCTGGATCCCAACACCGATGTGGCCGTGATCAAGATCACCCTCAAGGAAGGGGAGAAGATCACCATCGCCCCGCTGGGTGACTCCGCCAACCTGGAGATCGGCGACTGGGCGATCGCCATCGGCAATCCCTTTGGCGATGTGGGCCTGGACCGCACCGTTACCCTGGGCGTGATTTCCGCCATCGGCAGAAGCAACCTGAATTTCGGTACCAATTCGCCTATCTATCAGGATTACATCCAAACCGACGCGGCTATCAACCCCGGCAACAGCGGCGGACCCCTGCTCAATATCAACGGCGAAGTTATCGGCATCAATTCCGCCATCACCAGCACCTCCGGCGGAAACATCGGCATCGGCTTTGCCATACCCGTGAACCTGGCCAAGCGCGTGGTTGAGGACCTGGTGGCCGACGGCAAGGTGACCCGCGCCTACATCGGCATTTCGCCCCAAGAGATCACTTCCGACCTGATGGAAGCCCTTAACCTTTCCGAGGTCTCCGGTGTTCTGGTGGCCAAGGTCGAAACCGATTCCCCAGCCCACAAGGCCGGCCTCTCTGTGGGAGACGTGATCCTGGAATTCAACGGCGAGAAGGTGCCCAATGTATCCAAATTCCGGATCGCGGTGGCCACTTCCCGGGTGGGTTCACGGGTGCCGGTGAAGGTGATCCGCGACGATGAAACCAAGGTACTGTACATCGAGCTGGACAACTTCCCCGAAGACGCTCTGGCCAGCGAGGAAGAGGCCTCCAGCCCGGACAGCGGTGCCGGCATCAGCGTGGAAGCCACAGACAGCGCCTATGCCCAGCGCAACAACATCAAGGCCGACAAGGGCGTGATCGTTAGCGCCATCGAATCCAATTCACCCGCCTCCCGGGCGGGCATCCAGGTGGGTTTCGTGATCCTGAAGGTGGGAAACACCGTGGTGAACAGCCCCAATGAATACAACACGGCCATCGATGAAGCGATCGCCAAAATGAAGGAAGATGGACGCAACACCATCCTCCTCTATGTGCAGGACCGCAATTCGAACGAGAGATTCGTGGTGCTTAAATTCACCTGAAACTGATCAGCAAATAAACAACCCCGTCAGATGGCGGGGTTTTTTAATTGTATTCGTTTGACCTGTTTTTATCGTCCCGGGCAAAACGAAGTTGAATCAGCCCGGCGTCCGTTCAAGCGGCTGGGTCCGTTTATGCCCCTGGGATTGTTCGGGGCAGGCGGTCAGGGCTTAAGCTGCAAAAAATCTACCGGGGTCAGGGTTCACTCTGTGGTATATTCCACCCAATAAGTCTCATAATCCCAGTCCCAGCCGGCATAAACCCAGTGGCCGTCGCCAAGGTCCCAATAGTAGGTTTCCATCCAGTCGTCCCAATCGTAGTATTCGCCGTGGCGGCCGACCAGGGCTTCCATCACCAGGTCCTCAATGTCCTCTTCGCTTTGGGGATAATAGGAGATGGCCCAGCTGCTTATCCCGGCGGCATCATCTGCGAAATCGATCTCGATCATTTCCACATAGTAGTTGTCAAGCGGGATAAACTCGATCTGGCTTTCATTCTCTTCGCTTATTTCGAAGCCCTCGGTTCCAAGATGCTCGATCGCTTCTTCCCGGCTCATATCGAAGCGGATATCAAACAAGCCGGTCTGGGCACCCAGGGAGAGGGCCAGGATCAGCAGGAGCAGCGTCCAAAAAATCTTGTTCATGATAAAACTCCTATATAGTTTGGCAGACATTATAACGCTGCCCAAGCAAGTGTCAAGCGCAAATTTCGCGGATTTGTCTGAACCAGCTTCAGGAATTCAGCGAAATGATCTGGGCAAGGATGGAAACGGCGATCTCATAGGGGGTCTGAGAGCCGATCGGCAAGCCGATAGGGGCGGTAACGCGATCAAGCTGGCCGGGGGTGTGGCCTTTTTTCAACAGCCGGTCAAAAGTGGATTGGACCTTTTTCTGCGAACCGATCATGCCCAGATAGGCGAATGGCTTGTCGAGGCAGAGTTCCAGCACATGCTGGTCGTGAACGTGGCCGTGGGTCATGATCACGATGAGGGCGGTGGGGGAGAAGCTGACCACGCCTTCCAGGCTGCTGAAGTCGCTCAGGCGTTTATCGGAACAGATCTCAGTTGGAATGCGGTCCAGGATCTCCGCCCGGTTGTCTATCAGCCGGGTCTGAAAGCTGCAAAGGCCGGCCAGATGAGCCAGAGCGCGTCCGCAGTGTCCGGCGCCGATGATCTGGAGCAGCTTGGTGGAAAAGAGGGGTTCAACGAACAGTTGCACTTTTCCTCCGCAGATCATTTCCGTGCTCAGGGTTCCAGAAGGAAGAGCCTTGTCGCCCCCGGCGGAGAGGTCATAGCTTCTCAGCAGCGGTTTTTCCGGCTGCTCGGAGCGCACCCAGGCGATCACGCTGTGCTCCAGTTCGCCGCCCCCGAGGTTGCCTACTTCGTTTCCCTGCGCGGGGATCAGCATTTTCATGCCCGCTTTGGCCGGGGTTGAACCCTCCGTTTGGACTATCGTGACTTGCCAGGCGGCTTGTCCCGCGCTCACCAGTTCGTGCAGTCGGTCATAGTATTCACGCATCTTTTCCCCCTTGATTTGATAAAGGCAGTCCGAACACGATCTGGTAGGCGCAGATGGCGCAGGCTACCGCCACATTGAGTGAGTTTTTCCAGCCCTGCACCGGTAGGCAGACGATCCGGTCGCAAATCCGCAGAACGTCTTCCGCCAACCCCAGGCTTTCGTTGCCCAGCACCAGGGCCAGGGGCAGGGAATACTTTTCGCTAAATACAGATGTCGCCAGGGGCGAAGTTTCCAGGGCGCAGAGCGTGTAACCCTGAGACCTGGCTTGGGCAAGCGCCTCCCGGGTCTCGTCAAAATGGCGCCAGTCCACACGCTCGGCGGTTCCCCTGGCGGTCTTGGCCAAAGCCGGATTGTCCGGAGTGGCGGTAATCCCACAGAGCCAGAGCTCTTTCAGGCCCAGGCATTCGGCACTGCGGAAGATAGAGCCGACGTTGAAGACGGAACGGAGGTTGTCCAGGATAAGGACCACCCGTCCGGCCCGCTCCAGGGAAAGCTGATCGGCGAAGCGCGGCCCGTCCTGTTGCCGCGCGGGTAGCTGGGTGTCCTTGAAGGTCTTGCCAAGTGAGGCTTGGAAGCGCTGAACGGCCTGCTCCGATTCCTGGGGAGTGGAAGCCGCGGCCAGCTCTTTGGCGAGCCTGAAAGCGCTATCCTGGCAAGGCCTGGCCATCCAGGATACACACTGCCTGATGTGTGCGCTCAGTTCAGCCGCAGTATCACCAGCCGCCAAAGCCTGGTCCAGAGAAGATGTCAGCTTGTCCAGCGCTTTTAACTGTGACGCGGGGGAGAGGCCCTGGAATTTCTTTTGGCTGAATGAGTACAGGGTTTTCATCGCTGGGTGAGTTCGATCAGTTTGGCAGCTGTCAGCAGGTTTTCAGCTATATAATCCGGCTGCTGGGGCCAGTTCCGCCAGCCGTCCAGCATTTCCTTCGCCCCGTTGCCGCTGAGCAGCAGGATGGTTGTCAGGCCGGCCTTTTTGCCAAAGGCGATGTCGGTTTCCCGGTCTCCGATCATCCAGGAACGGCCGGGATCGATCCGGTGGGCGCGCCGGGCTTTGTAAAACATGCCCAATCCCGGTTTGCGGTCCTCGTGTTCAACGTTGTAGGGAGCAACGCTGCCGGCGGCGAAATAGGGGGAAAAATACAATCCGTCCAGCTTCACTCTTTCCGCGGACAGAAGTTTGCGCAGACGGGCGTGCACCCGGTTCAGGTCCGGGATGCCAAAGTAGCCGCGGGCGATGCCGGATTGGTTGGTTACCAGGATCAGCAGGTAGCCCAGCGAGCGCAGCAGCCGCAGCGCCTGGCCGGTGTAGGGATAGAGCTCATAGGAGGAGGGCTCCGAGACATAGCCAAATCTATCCGGGCTGATGCAGCCGTCCCGGTCCAGGAATACAGCGCGGTTAAAACGTTTTGCTGTCACTGGTTTGGAACCTCAGGGCGTCCGGCAGGGCCAGGTTGAACAGCGCCACCTTGTATTCCCAGTAATCGTTGCGGCGGGTGTAGCTGAGATCCAGCTTCCAGCAATGCAGGTCCCGGGACACGCGGATGGTTTGGGAAAGCAGGTC
>Ga0172377_10002245_pt1 | contig 19733 bp, 15 predicted proteins | sample Pumphouse3metaG_FD_119749 | JGI IMG/M metagenome (GOLD analysis project Ga0172377, IMG submission 119749) | Leachate microbial communities from a municipal landfill in Southern Ontario, Canada - Pumphouse #3 metaG | ecosystem: Engineered > Solid waste > Landfill > Unclassified | place: Canada...
CCGTAATCTTTGAATGATTCATCTGTGATTGAATAAATTTTCATCGTTTTCTCCTTTTATCTGTTATAGATGGAAACGCTTCCAATTATATAAAGGATAGATTAACAATCATTGTCAGACAATGATGTTTCGTATCTAAAAAATGGTTTTTCGTTCACTGATAATCTATAATTGCTATGGTATGATTTCATATTTCAATTTGGATGAACTGGAACCGGTCATCAGAGACTTCAATCTGATTACAAAAATCAGAATCACTGTTTTCGATGCCGACTTCAAAGAAGTCACGAGCTGCCAGAATCAAAAAGCACCTGTCTGCGCCTTTTTAAGGAAAGACAGGGAATTTGATGATCAGTGCATCATCTGTGATAAATCTCATATGATTCAGGCTCTTAAGACTGACAATCCTTATATCTATACCTGCCACTGCGGACTGACGGAGATAATTGCCCCCTTGAGAATAGAAGGAAAAGCCGTCGGCTATCTTTTCTTCTCTCATATACTCAATTATTCCTCTTCTGAAGAAGCTTTTTCCTATATCAGAAAGATAGCGAGAAAATATAAGTCTTATGATGAAAAGGCTGTCTTGAAATACGTTGAATCCATGCCTCTTTTTGATAGCGAATATCTGAAAGCTGCCAGCCGTCTTCTTCAGGAGACAGCTAGTTATCTGATTCAGAATCGAGTAGCCTATTTTCAGAATGAAGATCTGTCTTTTAAAGTTGACCGTTATATCAGTACTCATCTAAATGAAGATCTGTCATCAAAAAGACTATGCCGTCTTTTCGGTATAGGAAAGACTTATCTATATGAGATTACGAGCGAGCTTTATTCTGAGCCGGTTGCTACTCATATCAGAAAACTGAGGATAAAACAGGCTCAAGACTTGCTCGAAAACGAAACGAACATGAAAATCTCTGCTATAGCATTACAGGTTGGTTTTAACGACTATTCATCATTTATTTCAGCATTTAAGAAAGAAACTGGTATGACGCCTAAGAAGTTTAATTCTGTCACTCAATCGAAAAGACATTCTTAAGAGAAGGATATAGAAGTTGATATTTTTCATATTTCAGCTGGTATTTCTCAACCAGCTTCTTTTCAGGAATAGTTGTATCTGTTACCTTGATGAGATTGTCTTTCTCTTCCTTGAAGGTCTTGAAGACTCCTTCGCTTAAGAGGACGACTAAGCACATTCCATAACTTGGCCCATAGGAGTCAGCGACTGTCTCTAAGGAAATATCAAGGACGTTAGATATGATCTTCTTCCATAAAGGAGACTTGCTTCCTCCTCCGGTGATATAGCTCTTCTTGATATCGATTCCCATTTTCTTAAAGCACTCAAAGGAATCTCTTAAGGCAAAGGCTACTCCTTCCATGACACTTTCTACTAAGTCTTCCTGTTTTGTATCCATGGATAATCCAAAGAAGACGCCACGGGCCTTAGGATCATTGATGGGGCTTCTCTCACCCATCAGATAAGGCAAGAAGAAAACGTTGCTGTTTCCTAAGTCTTCGTTCTTTATTCTTTTTTGAACCGAGACAAAATCATTGGACTTGAATACTTCTTCGGTCAGCCACTTAAGACAGCTGGCTGCACTTAACATACAGGCTAAAAGACAGTAGTTGTCAGTTCCTGTCAGGAAGGAATGAATAGCTCCGTTCTTATCGAAGACATAAGAATTGCTGGCGACAAAGATCGTTCCGGAAGTGCCAAGAGAGATATTGCATTCAGAATCGTTCACGACTCCGTTTCCGATGGCGCTGGCAGCATTGTCAGCGGCTCCCTGATAAATCTTCACCGGTTTTTTGAATCCACATTCTTTGGCGATATCTTCTTTCATGTAGCCTAAAAACGATCCGGTTTTCACAATCTCAGGGAAACAGGATTCATCCAAACCTGATAAATCGATCATGCTCTTTGACCAACACTGTTTTTTTACGTTTAAGGCTAAAGTGCCGGCGGCATCGGAATAATCGGTGCAGACTTTTCCAGTCAGACAGTAATTAAGATAGTCTTTGGGCAAAAATACGGTTTTGATTCTTGCAAAAAGTTCTGGTTCATTGTTTTTCATCCAGATGATCTTTGGCAAGGTAAAGCCAGGATAGGCGATATTGCCTGTTTCTTTGATGAGAGTGTCTTTTCCGATGGCCTTGTTGAGATAAAGACATTCTTTTGTACTTCTCGAGTCATTCCAGAGAATGGCTCTTCGTAAGACACTCATGTCTTTGTCCAGAGGGACAAGGCCATGCATCTGTCCGTCTATCGCTAAGCCTTTTATCTCTCCTTTAATTGAGGAGGTTATTATCTTCAGTCCTTTTTTCAGAGCTGAAAGCCAGTCTTCTGGCTTCTGCTCCGAATATCCGTCCTTGGGGAAAAAACAGGGATAGCTTTCGTCTGCCGAAAGAATGACTTCTCCTTTTTCGTCACAGACTGTCAGTTTGATGGCACTGGTTCCTAAGTCACATCCGATGTAATAAGACATTTTAATATATCCTTTGTAAGTAAAGTATATAAAAAAACTTCTCCAACCGAATTATCGTATTGTTCTTAATAGTTTGGAAATCGTTTTTATCTGCCTTGACGTTTCATCATCTCTTTGTAGGCTTCCATATCCTTCTTGATGATTTTGATGGCCTCATCCTTGCCTTCGATAGAAGTGACGGAAGTCTCTTTTCCTTCCAGTGTCTTATAGACATTGAAGAAGTGGCGGATTTCATTTCCGGTGTAATCGGGAAGCTCATGGAGATCATTGAAGTTTTTGAAGAAAGGATCACTGACACAGACAGCGATGATCTTTTCATCGATGAATCCCTGATCGATCATCTTGATGACGCCGATAGGACGGCTTTCCACTAAAGTAAGAGGCACTAGACTCATCTCACATAAGACTAAGACATCGAGAGGATCGTTGTCTTCGGCATAAGTCAGGGGAATCAGTCCGTAGTTGGCCGGATAATAGGTAGCGGAATAAAGGACGCGGTCGAGTTTGATAAGACCTGTCTCCTTATCCAGTTCATATTTGCAGCTGCTTCCTTTAGGAATCTCAATGACAGCCGTAAAATCGTCCGGTTTGATCCTGTTGGGATCGATATCGTGCCAAATGTTCATATTCCTTTTTCTCCTTTGCAGAAATATATCAGATCTAAAGTATGGGTGCCTGTGCGAATTTGGATTTGTTGAGGAAGATGGTGAAGAGAGTCATGCCGAGAAGTGAATTATAGCGGAAGGCTTTCTTGTCATAGATGTCATAGGGACTTTCCTTATCATCAGTATCCATATGAAGGTATGAAGACATCTTCAAATTGATGTTTACATACTTTTCTTTGCTGATCAGTTTCTTTTCTTTCAGGTATTTCTGGAAGAAGAGAATCAGGAAATCATCCTGAGATTTGACTTTCTGCATATCGATTTCGTGTCCGGATAAAATATCGTTATTGTTTTCGATGACGTCGAGGATGCTCTTAGGAAGATGATAATTGTCTTTCTCTATCTCATCTCTGACATAGGCGATATACTGAAATCTTTCTTTTTCATAGGGTACTAATTCATCTAAGGCCTTATAGGCTTTGTTTCGGGCAGCCTTTAAGAACAGCCAGATGATAAACGAACCTAAAAGATAGATGGCGATAAGACATCCTAATACGATAAGAATGATGACCCAAGTGTCCATAGTAAGTCCTCTTTTGAATAAAGGATAAGCTAAAACCTAAGTTAATACAAGTGAATAGACTTAATCCGTGATAAAATCAGGATACAGGAACAAAGACATGGAAAATACCGGTATTGCGATTCTTCTGATGGCTGGTAAGGGCGAGCGCCTCTACAATCATTTAGGAATGAAAAAACAGTTCTATCCTTTAAAAGGACAGGAAATGTTTCTTTATCCTCTGAAGACTTTTCTTTCCTGTCCTTTTATCGGGAAAATCGTTATCGTGACGGATGAAGAAGATATCGAAAAGACTAAGGACATCGTTAGAGATAAAAGCAAAGAAAGCAAAGAGATAGTCTATGTCACTGGAGGCAAGGATCGGAATGAGTCTGTCTATAAGGCCTTGCTGACTTTGGAAAACGACGACGGAAAAAAGAAAGTCTTTATTCATGATGCCGATAGACCTTTGATATCTCTTTCAATGCTTGAAAAGATAAATGAAAAAGCCGCCAAATTCGATGCGCTAACTCCTGTATTGAAAATCAATGATTCCCTTCTTCGCAAAGAGGGTTCGAGGATTACCTATATCGACAGGAAGAATGTCTATCAGATTCAGACCCCTCAGGTATTCACACTGGAGGTAATTCTGTCTGTATATTTAGGCGGATATGACAAAAACGATACTGACGACTTCAAAAAAGCGGTTATAATGGGATTTTCATGCGATGTAATCGATGGTTGCGAAAACGATTTCAAAGTAACAGAACCGCAGGATATTGATAAAATTTTGAAAATAATCTAGTGTTTTATTAATTTTCTCTAATAGGTTAGCTATTGAATAATATTTATAATATAATTATACGGCGATTTTAAGCGCCCAGAGTAAATCATAGAGGGGAACGGCCTATGGTAACTTTTACAAAGTACGGTAGAATCATGGAAGGTTTGGACTATTCTGAGGTCGATGAGAGAGGCGAAGAGATCGCCTCGATGATCGATGACAGAAGCGGATTAGGAAATGATTTTTTAGGTTGGCTGGACTTTGCGTCCAAGATGCCTAACGAAGAAATCGAAAAGATCCAGAGAGCAGCTGCAAAGATCAGAGATAATTTCGAAGCTCTGGTTGTAGTCGGCATCGGCGGATCGTATTTAGGTGCCAGAGCAGCGATTGATGCCATCAACGGATTATTCCCGTCTGACAAGCTTGAGATTTTATATTTAGGAAATAACCTGGCTCCCAATTATATCGAGCAGGTTCTCAATCATCTCAAAGGCAAGAAATTTGCTGTCAATGTCGTCTCTAAATCCGGAACCACCACTGAGCCCAGTGTCGCTTTCCGTTTCTTAAAGGCCTTGATGGTCAAGGAACATAGTCCGGCTTATCTAAAGGATGCTATTTATTGCACTACTGATTCTAAACAGGGTGCTTTAGTCAGAGAGAGCGCTGTTGAAGGTTATCAGACTTTTGTCATTCCTGATGATATCGGCGGCCGTTATTCTGTCATCACTCCTGTCGGTCTTCTTCCTATTGCCTGTGCCGGTATTGATATCAAGAAGTTCTTGGCTGGTGTCATCGAAGGAGAAAAGCAGTATTCAGTTCACGATTATCACAAGAATCCCGCTTATCTCTATGGTGCAACCCGTTATCTTCTCAATATTCAGAAGCATTATGTGGCTGAGATGTTCATCGCCTATGAACCTCAGTATAAGATGATTGCCGAATGGCTTAAGCAACTCTTTGACGAATCAGAGGGCAAAGACGATAAAGGCATCTTCTGCGGTTCCGGTATCTTCACTACTGATTTGCATTCTATGGGTCAGTTCATTCAGCAGGGCACACCTTGTTTATTCGAGACCATCTTGAGGACTACGACTCCGATGTCGGATGTCACAGTTCCGGAAGATAAAGACAACCTTGACAATCTTAACTATTTAGCCGGCAAGAAACTGTCTTATATCAACGATCAGGCTTATTTTGGAACTCTCAACGCCCATACTAACGGACATACTCCGGCTCAGATCATTGAAATTCCTGAGATGGATGCCTATAACTTAGGAAACCTGATGTATTTCTTCTTCCGTGCTGTCGCTTTCTCTGGCTATCTTCTCGGCGTCAATCCCTTCAATCAGCCTGGTGTTGAGATCTATAAATCCAATATGTTCAAGCTGTTAGGAAAACCTTTCCATAAAAAGTAAAACTGAAATCAGACTAAACCGCCTAGTTAATAGTTAGGCGGTTTTTTTGTAATCGCTTTCTTCCTTAGAAAACAATATATGCATATTTAATAGTTTTGGAATAAAACAGTCAAAATAATCACATTTATAACAATAAAAGCTAAAAAAACAGTATTTCTTATTCTGAAAAATATATCGTTTTGAAGTTTTGATGTGAAACGAAAAATAAAGGTTTAATAATATAACCCTTATGTTTTATTGGCAGGAGGTAATCATGAGAATCAAAACAATCAGGGTCTTAATGGCAATAGGCTTTGTTCTTACTTCCTGTAGTCAAAGCCAAAATGTCAGCAGTTCCATAGATTCTTCGTCTCCGGTTTCCTCTTCTGAATCAAGTTTGGATTCTTCAGAGAAGAGTTTTGAAACCAAGATCAAAGAAATAAGCAAAGGCTTGAATTACACCGTATCTATATCTGGTTCCTTAAGTAAAGACACAACCACTGTCGCTATGAATTATCAGGAATCCTACACAGATTCGGGATATTACCTTTTAGAACCTAATACTAAGAAAGCTACTGGTTTTGCAAACTATGACGACGGTATTTTCCGATTCACTTATGATGACAGCAAAATCAATGCTGGTCATTATCTGACCAAGAAAGAAAATGACATCTGGAGTCTTGATAAAATCAGAAGTCTTAAAGGAATGGATTTGATTTCGTCTTCAGTTACTGACACTTACACGATGACTTCGGAAAACGACAAGAAGACAATCTATCATTCTTCCTTTCTTGATAAGACGAATATTCCTCTAACTGACATTACTTCAATCAACGTCATCAACACTGTTCCCGGAATCAGAATACAGATAACAACAGCTTACGGAAATCTGAAGTTGGTTGTCTCACAAATAGGTTCGACTGAGATTCCTTTCTTAAAAGAATATCTTGATTCAGGAAAAGGGCCTTTAGCTACTTTTGAGGATCTTTCCACAGTGAGAAATCTCTTCCTGAATGAAAACTATACCTTTGATCAGGGCAAGAAGACTGTCTCTGACAAAAAGATAAATATCGGAAAATATAGGTTTACATCAAATTACTATTATTATGACCTCTCTGATGAATACTTGAACAGCATCAAAGGAACCATGTATGAAGATCTTATTAAGAGAGAAGGAAGAATAAGGCTTAAGAAAGACAAAGGAACTTTGAAAGCCGGTACTTATTCTTTTCTTCCTTCCTATGATGATAAGAACCAAGCTTATCTTCAGGACAGCAATCTTACCTCTCTTTCTTCTGACTATACAGTCCCTTATGTGGAAGCCATAGAAGATGAAGATGAACTGGCCTGCTATGAACAGATGACGACTTCGGAAGAAGGAAATCTCTATGTCATTGACGATTCCGACATTATTCAGAGATTTATGAATCTCTTCTTCAGTTCGGAGACCGATACGACCGTAAAAGACTATTTATATGCGGGAATCAGAATTTCAGAAGATCTTCTCTTAAAAAACAAATCCGTCTATTTCAGCATTATCAATTATTCCGGTCAGGCTTATGAAACAGACGCTTTCTCTGATTTTGGTTCAGCAAACGCCAGCTTCTTAGATGATTATCTTAACTATTAACGAAAGGAGACAACATGAAAAACAAGTCAAGACTTCTCTTATTGTTCTTACCTCTATTAATCCTTCCTCTGAACGGATGCGGCACTAATCAGCCTACTTCTTCTACAAGCCAGGAAACAGTCAAATACGCGAATGTCAATTTCTATGACGGCGATAGGACGACGATTCTCTATACTGCCAAAGTGAAGAACGGAGAAAAGCCTGTCTATGTCGGTAAGACACCGACTAAGAAAAGCAACGGGACTGTCTATTACGTCTTCTCTAAATGGAGCCTGAATCTTAATGATCCCACTCTGTTTATGAATGACACCGATGTCTATTCTTTATTCACTACGGCTCCTAATGATACCGATTATTCCTACGATCAGCTAGATGACGGAAGCTATGAAATCCTCTCCTACTTAGGAGAAGATACAGAAATTGTCCTTCCTTCCTACTATAACGGCGTCAAGATAAAAGCAATCGGTGCCTCTGCCTTTGCGGGCAATATTACGATGACCGGCATTGATATATCAGGATATTATGAAGACATCGAAGCCAGTGCCTTCTTCCAATGTACCTCTCTGACTAAAGTCACTATCTCTTCTGACTTGAAATCGATAGGTGAGCGCGCTTTCTACAACTGCACTGCCCTACAGGAAATCAACATACCGGAGACTGTCACCAGCATCGGAGATTACTGCTTCAGTTCAACTGTCATTGAAGAGATGATTCTTCCTGAAGGTCTTAATAACTTAGGCTCTTACGCTTTCATGTCCTGTTATGACCTTACTTCCGTCAATATTCCCAAGTCTCTTACAGCCATCAAAGACGGAACCTTCATGAACTGTATGGCTCTTCCAAAAATTGAAATTCCCGAGACTATCACCTACCTTGGAAAAAGAGTCTTCTATAACTGCCCGGAATTGCAGATCTGCAATCTGCCTTCGAAAGTCACTGTTCTTGATGACGGTCTCTTCAACGGGTGTAGAAAGCTTGGAGAACTGAACTTCCCTTATGGCATCACAAAGATTGGAGATGAGACCTTCAGCTACTGCATCAGTCTTAAGAATCTTGATATTCTCAATTCTTCCGATACTCTGACTTCAATCGGAAGCGGTGCCTTCAACAATTGTGAAGTCATGACAAAGATGATTGTTCCTAAAGGCGTGACAGCGATTAGTTCTTATGCCTTCTCCAATATGCTGAACCTGAATCAGTTTGAGACTAGAGGCACTGTCACATCGATTGGATATTCAGCCTTTGCCAATGACACCAATCTTCAGAGCATCACACTTAGCTCTTCTCTTCAATCGATTGATAAACTGGCTTTCTATAATTCCGGACTGACAAATGTCACAATTCCAACTTCTGTAGGTACTTTGAAAGGCGAAGCTTTCCAAAACTGCAAGACTCTTGAATCAGTCATCATCAACGGACGTATCTCCTCTATTCCTGAAAGTGCCTTCGACGGCTGTGTCAAATTAGATTATATCTCTTTTCCGAATTCCGTTTCGTCTATTGGCAGTTATGCCTTCAGAAAGACGCTTCTGGATGATCTCGAATTAGCTTCTGTCACTTCTTTCAAGGCTTTTGCTCTTTATGGCATGGATTATCTCGATCCGCTGAAGTTTGTTCTTCCTAAGACTACTACGTACCTCGGTTTAGGTTTTCTTTCTATGTGTTTAAAGTATCTGTCTAATCCGACTTTGAAGTATGAGGGAACAAAGGCTGAGTGGAGTCTTATTGAAAAAGACAGCTCTTGGTCATTGCTTAGAGGTGAGACGAAGATTACGAAGGTCAGCTGTTCTGACGGCGATTTGGATATCTGAAAAAACAAAGGAAAAAAATATGAAAAACTCTAAAAGCAAAGTTCTGTTAGTGTCGTTGACTTCTCTTCTTCTATTTGGATGTGATTTAGGAAAAACTCCCGCAAATACTACTGGAACCAGTTCTTCTGCTCCGGTTTCCTCAGTTCCTGTTTCTTCTTCTGAAAGCTCAACAGCACAGCCGGTTTATACTTATGAACTGGTCTTAACTGCTCCTACTAAGACTGTTTATTTTGTTGGTGATTCTTTCAATGCCGATGGTCTTGCCGTTACTCTCTTCACTGCGACTGGCGGCGTCAAAGACAATGGTGTCGCCTTGACTAAAGACAAATACACTCTGTCTGTATTAGATGGAGCCACTCTCGATGAGGCGGGCGAAGCGATTGAAGTGACAGTCACTCTCAAGGCGATGACGACTGTAACTAAGTCCTTCACTATCAAAGTCAAAGAGAATGTTATCACTTATGCTTTGTCTATCACTCAGAATCCAAAGCTTGATTTCTATTCGGAAGAGGCTTTCAGCACTACGGGTCTGAAGCTTGGCTATGTCAAGACTGTCAACGGAGTTGCTTCTAGCGAGAAACCTCAGGAATTGACAGAAACTGAGATGGCAACTTTAGTTTCTAATCCTTCTAATGCTCACATCTTCACCGAAGAGGAAATCGGACTTGAGAAAGTGGTGGAATTAAAAGTAACCTTAGGAGGCAAAGAGGTCACCGTATCTTATAAGATCAACGTCTATCCTAATGTCTACTTCAATGATTTCTATATCTATGACAAGAACTTTGCCCAACAGACTGGTAACTTCTCTCATCACTCCTATTATTATAAGGATGATACTCTCGATTTTGCTGATTTGACTGTCACCGGAAACACTGTCAACCATAAGACTGGGGAGACAGCTGCCAATGTCGCGATTACCGGATACAAGATCGGATATGATGACAATGGCGCCTTTATTGAAATTACTGACGGCTATTCATTTGCCAATATCGGAACCCTTACAGTTTATGTCCGTTATACAGACAGTCACGGAATCACCTATCAGAGTGCTTCTGATCAGGGAAGATGGAATTTTGATGTCAGAGATACTGTAGTCAAAGAAACTCTGACTCTGGTATCTGCTCCGACAAAGGTTACTTACAATGTCAATGAGACTCTTGATCTTGCCGGCCTTAAGGTTCAGTATTCAAAGAGGATCAATGAGCAGGAACCCACAGTCACTGACTTAGAACTGGCTTTCCTGATTTTGAGCACCTCTAAAGGCGAAAGCAAGAACGGAGATACTCTTTCTGAAGCTGTCGCCGATGAAGTGATCACTGTCAAGTCCAAAGAGCATGAGGATGTTGCAGGTGTCACCTTTACAATCACCGTTCTTGCCGATACCAAGAAGACAGCTTCTTTCTATGATGCTGACTCTACTTCTCTTCTTAAGGAAATCGAGTTCAGACCCGGTGAAGCTGTCACCTATTCTGGATATGTCCCTGAAAAAGCCAGTGATGGCGTTGCTGCTTATTTCTTCGATGGCTGGGCTTCTAAGACTGATGCCGATACCTTAGTTGATCTTACGGCTTTGACAGACAACATTGAACTGATTCCTCACTTTATCGTTGCTAAGGCTGCTGATATGGGCGTTACGGAAGCATATGACTACAATACTTATACTAATGTTCTCAAGATTCAGGAATACAAAAAGGTTGGAACAAAGATCTATCTTCCTGGCGGTACTCTCAATGATTATAACAATGCTGCTAAGAGTTATAGCTTTACTCGAGTAGAACAGACTTATTTTGCCAATATTACTGATTGGGTTGTCGGAACTGGCATCACTGCTTTAGATGCCGGAAACCATTATTCTTTCGGAACAGGTGCTACAGATTACAGTTATTTCGGAAGACATAATACTGTCAATACTCTTTTCATCTCCAAGACTGTAACTAAAATCACTGATTATGCCTTTGCCAATACCGGTCTGAAATCAATCGTCTATAATGGAACTGTCGCGAATTGGAACCAAGTCACTTGCAGTGTCAAAGCCTTCATCGATGATACTGTCACCTCCATTACCTGCACCGATGGTACTGTTACGATTGCAAAGTAGATAAAAGACAGTAGACAGCGCTGCCTTTATGTTTAGATTCCTATCATAAAGGCAGCGATTCTTCCTTTTCAAAGCTGAAATCAGGCTGATATATTCAATAACTCATAAAACGAATTCATTTTATCTTGAATATAGACTTGCGCTTTGCTAAAATAACAAAGCGCTTGAAATACGGGGATGCTTAGCTCAGCTGGAAGAGCATCGCCTTTACACGGCGGAGGTCAGGAGTTCGAGCCTCTTAGCATCCACCATTATTCTTCTTCGATAGCGCATCAGATATGGCCTATGTGGGCGAGTAGCGAAGCGGCCAAACGCGGCAGACTGTAAATCTGTTCCTTCGGGTTCGGTGGTTCAAATCCACCCCCGCCCACCATCTTCTAGACCGTTACGTCTCAAAAAGGCGTTTCGATAAAGCCTTACTTGGGGTATAGCCAAGCGGTAAGGCATCAGACTTTGACTCTGACATGCGGTGGTCCGAATCCACCTACCCCAGCCAATTCTAAGGCTATAAGCGCTGTCAGTACCGATCCTCCCTTGCTGTCTCGTTAGCTCAGTTGGTAGAGCACATGACTTTTAATCATGGGGCCACCAGTTCAAACCTGGTACGAGACACCATCTATATGCCCGGGTGGCGAAATCGGTAGACGCACAGGATTTAAAATCCTGCGGGCTAATAACCCATGCCGGTTCGATTCCGGCCCCGGGCACCATCGTATTTCTAAGAGACTGATCTATGTCAGCCTTTTTTTATTTTCAAAACGATATTGTAGGTAAAAAATCCACACCCCTTCAAATAAAAACCCGAGGCCTTCCTGAAATATTCCCTGCAAAGCGGATATTTCAGTCTGATGCCACGGATTTTTCATAGGTCAGTCGAGACCCGCCAGTGGCGGAATTTGGCGGATTTTCGGTCATACTTTGTCTATTCTGTGTTGTAAAGGCTCTATAGCGAAACTGTCTTTACATGCGTTTTGATGACTTTAAATACTTTCTCACATCCAGGCTGTTGATCTTATTTTTCTTCATCATCGACGGAAATCTGTTCCGCCATTGAAAAAGCCCGACTGTTTAATCGGGCTTTATTGTCAGGCGTTATTACTGCTGATGATATCGTTGATGGTTTTTTCTTCTGGAATCGGAGCAAAGTAACGATCAGAATGGACATCAGACGAATTATAGGAATTTCCTCTGGTCATATTGCCGTAGATCTCTGTGAATCCGTCTTCATAGTTTAAGAACTCACTCCAATCGTTATAGTGGTTATAGGTGTAGTAGACTCTTCGGTAATAAGTATCGGTGAAGTTCTTGTCTGTTACACTGGTGGAATGACTGGCTTTATGGGCTTTTGGGAGATCATTTTCAAAAGAAGATGTGAAACAGATTCTCAAGACTCCTCTGTCTCCGGCGGTTCCAGTATTGATCTTGTAATCATGGTCAGGTTTATTGTAGGGAAGAACTTCATATTGTGGGTCATAGACTGTTTTGTTGTAGTAGGTTCCGTTTCCGAAATCGGTCTCAGTATAATTGATGTTCTGTTCTTTCATTCCGACAAAGTAGGTTTCATAGCTGTATTTTTCTTTGACCGGCCCGTCATAGTATCCGCGGTTTACTCTGCCGTAACGATACCAGGTATCATAGGCCAGGTCTTGTTTTTCTTCGTATTTGTCATAGTCTTGATTGACTGGCATACTTCCGAAGGCCAGACAATAGGCACAGCATTCGTTCATTGTCCAATAGGCACCGCCCTTATAGATAAAGGTGAAATTACCATCCAGATCATAGAAGACATAGGCCTTCTGTTGAGAGGAATCAGAGTCGACGAGATAATTCCAAGTGGTGGAACGTAAGCTGTTTACCTTGGAGACATCTTTCTTTTGATTTTCTTTGGGGAAGATCTTTGATTCTTCTTTATCGCCAGATAGAAGACCGGCTTCAGTACGATACTGGCTGTCGATATATGATTGGGCAGGTTCATAGGATTCATAGAACAGCTTTTTCTCGGGAATAGTGTCGATTTCCAAGTAGGGGTTTGTAAGAGGGTCACTGACTTTAGTCACTGACTTCTTGGAAGTAATGGTATCAGTGATTGTGACAGTGGTTTCAAAAGAATTATCTTTTTCAATGGTCTTAGTCTCAAAGGTAGCGTTGATATAAGAGATATCGTCTTTGGAGCCTCCACCCTGAGAAGAGCTTCCCTCTGAGGAACTATCAGACGGCTTGCTGGATTCTTGGCTTGAACTGTCTTGATTTGAGCCTGTTAGTGAACTCGAGTCTTTTGATTCATCCGATGTGTTCGATGAACTATCGGCTGATGAAATAGGAAGGCTGGTTTTGTTATCAGAAGAAGAGGCCGAAGAACCTGTTAATGAGGATGAAAGTGAAGAAATATCGCCACACGAAAATAGGATAAACAGAGACGAAAGACCGGCAATTAAAATTGTTTTGTTTTTCATATGTAGGAATATTTAAACATTTACGATATATAAAAGCTACAAAATGATAAATAAACTGGTTCAATGAATAAAGTTGTTTTATAACAAAATAAATTAAAACAAAGAGAAAATCAGCTATTTTCTCTGCTTTCGTTTTCGACTATTCCTGTTACGTCACTGGCTTTTAGGGAGAAGGCAATACCTTGTCCTTTGGTGGTTATTCCGCACTCTTTGGAAATAGCGCCCAGAACATCGTCTTTAATTTCCTTAGGAACGATGATCATGACGATTTCCTTTTCAGCGGTTATCACAATGCCGAAGAATTTCTCCATATCCTTATTGCCCGTTCCTCGGGCAGAAAGGATAGTGCCGCCTTTGGCACCGGCTTTTTTAGCCGCGTCCATGACTAAGTCGGAGTAACCGTCATTGACGATAACCATGATGACTTCATATTCGTCTTTTTCGTCATTTGTTTCTGTTGGCATTGCTTTCTTTCCTTTCTTGGTTTCGTCTATTCTTCTGTCTGTTATCATCCGGTAAGATAGAACACTCGTCAGGGAATCGATATCTATCAGGACTGATATTCCTTTCGTATATTCGGAGACTAGGAATCTTCTCGTCAGCTTCAGCTTGATCTCCGGATAGTTTCTAATAGGTATTATTGAGAAGACTATCTGCTTGTGGTTTTCACCTAAGCCTAAGACAGCGTAGATATCTTTACTGGCTGTTCCTCTTCCATGAGTGACGAAAGTGAAAGCCGTATTCTCTTTCGTCAAAAGCTCCGTGATAGCGGCTGCCTGTCCTTCGGGAACAACTGATATGAAAAGACCAATCCGTTCGAGGTCATGGCTCTTTTCATATGGTTCTCTGGGAACTGGCTTTTTTATGAGCGGGTATTTTTTCATATGTTATCAACCTCTGGGAAATGAATGATCTGATCATCGTCAGGCATAGCAAGCTGTTTTCTGGCTTTATCATATAAGGCATTCATCTTCAGGGTGGCATAAAGACCAGTCGATTCGACTACCAATATTGGCAAAAGAGAAATCATGGCTACGACACCGAAGGCATTTTCATAGATGAGAGTCGAATAGTCGAGCTGGTTAGAATAGACTGAGGAGGCAAAGCCGATGACAAATGGCATTGTGAAAGAAGCAGCCATAGGACCGCTGGCGACGGTGCCGGCATCAAAGGCCATAGAAGAATAAATTCTCGGTACGATGAAACTCAGAAGGAAGACCAGAAGATAACCGGGGATGATGTAGTAAAGAAGGGAGAAGCAGTAGTAGGCTCTGATGACAGCTAAGATGACTGCCAAGGCAACAGCTAAGGCCATGATGAAAAGAAAACTGTTCTTTTTAATCGAGCCTTCGCTGACTTGAACTATCTTATCGGCCAAGACTATGACAGCCGGTTCGGCGATTACTGCAAAACATCCAAATAATCCGCCGATTATTATCGCTGTCTTGAAGCCTTCGCTGTCACCTAAGGCTCTGCCGATAGACATGGCTATCGGCTTGAATCCGGTCGTCACTGCACTTAAGAAGAAGACTAATCCCAGATAGCAGAACAGAAGACCGACAAAGATCTTGATTATGTCGCTCTTGGAAAGCCTGAGCACAAAGACATTGTAAAGAACAAAGAAGGCCGCCAAGGGACCGATTGCAAGACTGGTGTCTTTAAGACTGTCAGTCAAAGATTTTCCATAGTTCATAAAGGAAGAGTTGATGTCAATCATCTCTTCCTGATAAGCCAATTGGAAGGAAGGATTGGAAGCGGAAATGAAGATGGAGAGAAGAATGACTGCGGTTATCGGTCCCATGGTGGCATGGGCGACTAGGCCAAAGTCATCGCTGCCCTGTTTTGATCCTTGTCTTGTATAGGCGATACCGGAACCGAAAGCGAGGATGAAGGGAATGGTCACTGGTCCTGTTGTCACTCCTCCTGAATCAAAGGCGATTGCCAAGAAGACTTTCGGGGCCAGGTTGGCTAGGATGAAAATGACGGCATAGGCGGCTAAAAAGACAACACGCATATCCCACTGGAAGATGATTCTCAGTGTACCTAAGACTAAGAAAAGACCGACTCCCAGGGAAATGATGAGTATCAGAAGAAGTTCGTTCATTCCGATTTCAGCAGCGAGAATCTTTAAGTCAGGTTCAGCAAATGTAATCAGGAATCCTAAGACAAAGGTGATTCCGATTATGAAGATCACACTCTGTTTCTTAGTGAGAGAAGAACCGATGGTTTTTCCTATTCTGCCTAGGGAGTTATCGACTCCGATTGAGAAAAGACCTAATCCTAAGGCGACGATCATCGCAAAGAGAAGAAAGAAAAGAAGGCTTTTGGAAAACCCGTAGACGCTGATATCGTTCGCTAAGGCAAAAGCGCTGTCCTTTCCTGTGAAATAAAGGACCATTACGACCAAAGCTATAGGAATTACGCTGAGAAATGAACTGCCGAGTTTGGTTACGTAACTTGGAAAGACATGCTTTTTAATCATTTGTTTGTTTTGCTATATATAGATTAGCATTATTTGGAACTTAAAGCCTCATCAATCGATATTTTTTAATCAGTTTAATACATCTTCCGTGTCTTTTTTTCCTTTAGTGATATAATGCTAAGGAAAACGAGACAAGACACATGGAAAATAATCAAGATAATCAATATTCTAAAGGATCTATTGAAGAGAAGATTGACGTTGTCCTAGACAAACTGCGCCCGTTTCTGGCTCGAGAAGGCGGCAATATCGTTTTAGATCACTTTGATGAACTTACCGGTATCTGCTATGTCGATATGATCGGTGCCTGTGCCGGCTGTATCTTAGCGGCATCTGATGTCTCAGATTCCGTTGAAGTCATGCTGATGGACGAAGTTCCCGAGATAACCAAAGTCGAATTGATTGCCCCGAAGGAAAACCCCGAAGCCGGTTATCAGGACCTTCTCAAGAGATTGGCTGAAGAACAGTCTGCCACTCAGGAATTAGATAAGATCAACGCTGCCAGAAAAGCGGTTGAGAACAATAAGAACACAGACGATAAGTAAAGAAAGAAATTAGACAAAAAGCGCTGAGAAATCAGTGCTTTTTCTTTCTCTTTTTTCACTGAAAAAACTCACGTGAAAATAATATATATTCAAATATAGCTTTTCTTGCCCTCTTTTTGTTTTCTTGTGCTAGAATTTACACGAGGTAAATTACAATGTCAGAAAAGAATTTCATTGTCGAGACTTCCGCTCATCACATTCACGTTACAGATGCCACTTTGGAGGCTCTGTTTGGAGCAGGTGCCAAACTCACAGTCAAGAAAATGCTCTCTCAGCCTAATATGTTTGCTTCGGAAGAGCGTCTTGATGTCGTATATCATGCCACCATCAAAAACAAGGTGACTGGCGAGATGGAGAAAAAGGATTTCACCTTAAAGAATCTTTCTATTTTAGGACCTACCCGTAAAGCTGATCAGATTGAGATTTCTCTCACTGAGGCCAGAAGCTTAAAGGCTGATGTCCCCATCAGAGAAAGCGGTGATACCAAGGGAAGCTGCCCTTGCACTTTAGTCAATCCTAAGAACGGAAACCGTGTCGACTGTCCGGAAGGAATGATCGTCGCCAAGCGTCATATTCATATGACTCCTAAGGATGCCGCAGATTTCGGTGTCAAGAACGGCGATATCGTCGCTGTCAAAATTAAGAGCCAGAACGGACGCAGTGCCGTTTTAGGTGATACTGTCATCCGTGTATCTGATACCTATGCTTTAGCTATGCATATCGATACTGATGAGAGCAACGCTATCGGCGGTTTAAGCAAGGGTGTCTTCGGCACCATCGTCAAAGAGGTTTTCTAAATGCCTAATTCACTCGCCCATTCACTCGTCGTCAAAAGATTTTACATTCAGGAGGAAGAGCATGCTGACAGCATCTCTTCCTTTATCAAAAACAACTATGAATTTCTCTCTTTGGGGTCTCAGGGACCTGATCCGATGTTCTATGTAGGTATTGTTCCTTTCCATGCTGTTCATCTAATTACCGCCAATAAACGCTTAGGCAACAAAGTACATAAGACTGATGGCAAGAAATTCTTTAAGAATCTTATCGATGAGACCTATATGATCGAAGACGACAGGGAACGAAGCCGTTTCCAGTCTTTCATATTGGGTCAGTTGGCTCATTATTTTCTCGATCGGGAAACTCATCCCTATATTATTTATCAGTCCGGATTTGATGAAAACGGAAAGATTACCGGAAAATATCATTATCTTCACGCTAATTATGAGTCTAAAATCGATGTGTGCCTGGCCAAGAAGTACAAGATGAATTACTTCTTGGACAATTCAGATGACGCTATCCCCTCTTCGAGAGACTTTCTCAGAATTGTCGACACTCATTTTGTACCTGCCTTAAAGAGGACTTTTGATGAGAAAAGACTTCCTAAGCGTCTTTATACCTGCTCTATAACCAATATGCATGCCGTTATTCATTTTATGAACCATAACGGCAAAGCGAAAAGATGTCTTCTTGGAAAAAATAGCTTGACTGCTTTATATCTTGATAAAGAACATGAAGATATCTCCGTTTTCAATCAAAGCCGCAATCAGTGGCTGGATCCAGTCACTGGAGAGAAAAGATTCGATTCCTTCTTACAGCTTCATACTAAAGCCTATGAACTTCTGACTCAGTGCTATCACGATATACTTAAAAACGGCTTCAATTATGAAGTCATTTCCAAGTATTTGAACGGCCTTAATTACTATGGTCTTCCAGTCGGTGCAAAGTGGGTCAACAACCGAGAAAATATCGAGAAAAATAAGTGAAAACTCTGTTTTCCTGATATTATTTGAAAAAATATAAATATTTTGAGCATTTAGTGATTTTCCATCAGATTTATATATATAATATAAAAGCTTGTAGGCTATAATCAGTTTACATGAAAGGATAGATATATGGGCTTTCATTTATTCAAATCTGATCGCTGTCTTAAAATAGATGGCCACAAAGAAGAGACTATCAACAAGCCACTTGTTACCTTTGAACCGGATTTCGTGTACATCAGAGCGGTCGACCGGGGACTCAATCCTCTTGTCGGTCTTCCCTCAGTCGGCGACAAGGTGAAGAGAGGGACTCTCTTAGGAAAAGACGAAAGAGATTCTTTTCCATCCTATTCTCCTGTCAGCGGCGAAGTAGCTTCTCATGAGAATGTCTTCTTGGCTGACGGCCATAGCTATGACTGTCTGAAGATCAAGAACGACAAAGAGGGAACTTGGGAAACTCAGACCAAGTTCAAGTCTGCTGAAGAGGCGACTAAGGAAGAAATTCTTGCTCATATCAAAGATTCAGGCATTATCGGATTCGGAGGAGCTGGTTTCCCTACTTATCGTAAGTATCAGCTTAAAGCCGATGCCGACTGTCTTATCATCAATGCTGTCGAATGTGAACCTTATCTCACATCTGATTACCTGCTTGGCATCTCCAATATGGAAAAGGTCTTCAAGATCATTCCGTATCTTTTAAAACTCAGCGGTGCCAAAAAGGTTTATTTTGCCGTCAAAAAGGATCGTCCTCTCTTGATTGAGGAAGCTGAAGCTACAGCAGCTTCTCATCCTGATATTCCTTTTGAAGTCCGAGCTCTTCCTGACCGTTATCCTATGGGTTATGAAAGAAACATTGTCCGTGAGATAGTCCATAAGGAATACGATATGCTTCCTATCGAAGCTGGGGCAATCGTAAACAATTTATCTACTTATATCGGATTAGGAGAATATTTCAGCGAAGGCAAAGTCCCTGTCATCAAATCAATCACCGTCAGCGGCGAAGTCCACGACCCTAAGACTGTTCTCACTCCTTATGGAGTTTTGTCCGATGATCTGATCAATTTCTGCGGCGGAGCCAAGAATGAAAAATACAAAGTCATCTGTGGCGGACCGATGTGCGGCAATGCCA
>Ga0172377_10002249_pt1 | contig 19693 bp, 19 predicted proteins | sample Pumphouse3metaG_FD_119749 | JGI IMG/M metagenome (GOLD analysis project Ga0172377, IMG submission 119749) | Leachate microbial communities from a municipal landfill in Southern Ontario, Canada - Pumphouse #3 metaG | ecosystem: Engineered > Solid waste > Landfill > Unclassified | place: Canada...
ATCAGTAAGTCAGGCTTATGAAATCATTTTAAATCAAATAGCTGATTGGATGGGTGTATCTGGTGAAATAATTATTGAATTTAATACTGATTATACTATTAAGGAATTAGACCCACAATTATTTGCAAATATGAATACTGCTAAAGAAAAAGGATTTATATCATTTGAAACATATTTTTATTTATTGTTAAAAAATGAAATGATAAAACCAGGCTGGACAATAGAAGAAGAGAGAGAAGCAATAAATTCTGATATGAATGAAATAGCATCATATAGTGCTGGATTTACTGAAGACGAAGATGAAGAATCAGAGGAAAAATAAAATTGGAAAGAACTAACAGTATTAATGAATTTGTATTAGATAAATGCATAAATGCAATTCCGGAAAAATCTACTGATTTATATAAGTATTACAATGAGTATACTCAAATCAGTGGAAGTTCATCCAGTTTAAAGAGTTTTAAGAGTGAATGTAGAAGAATATTTTCTATTTATCAATCTCTAAAGAATAAGATGGACTCATACAAATCAGAAGGTGAAACTTCAAGAACAACTAAACCAGATGGAATTATTGAAAGTGAAATAGTATCAAATCATCTAATAACAAACAAAGAAGAAATGGCTAAATTTTGTAATATTGATATAAGAGATTATAAAGAGCCTAAGATTGTAACAAATAGATGGGGAAATGCAGAGAATCCTAATTGGCAATTTAAAGTAACATGGATACCTAAATATGATACGAACAAAGAACTCAAACCAAGAGAAGCTAAGAAAATATTCTTGGAATGTTTAAAAGATTTTAAGCACAAAGAGACAAAAGTAGTTCCTATTAATGAAGATGGAAGAACAGTTGAAATAAATTTGCCAGATTTACATATGGGTCAGTTAGCATTATCAAAAGAAACAGGAATAAAAAATGGGGATTATGATTTAAATATAGCTAAGGATACATTCTTAAGAGCAATAGATTATTATTGTAATTATTATAGAAATCGAAAAGTAAAGAAATTTATATTCCCATTAGGTAGTGATTTATTTAATGTTAACTCCAATATGTCAACAATTAACGGTACTTTACAAGAAGAATGTACAAAACCTAAAGAAACGTTCAAAACTGTCTTAGAAACAATGCTCATAGTAGTAGACAAGCTTTCTGACATAGCACCAGTTGATATTATATTCATTCCGGGTAACCATGACAGTGATGTAGCATTTTATTTAGATTGTGCTTTGGATGTAGCATATAGAGGGAATAAAAATATACATGTAGACACAAGACAAACTGATAGAAAATATATAAAAATTGGAAATACTTTATTAGGCTTAACTCATGGGAAAACAAAAGGCAAGGCAATACCTTTAGAAAATTTAAACAGTATAATGGCAGATGAAGCTAGTGATTTATGGAGTCAATGCAGATACAGAGAATTTCATATAGGACATTTACATCACAAGAAAACAATAAACACAACGCTTGAAGATGAATTCAGAGGAACAATAGTAAGAGTATTGAGTTCATTAAGCCAGATAGATTATTGGCATCATTCTAGTGGATATAGAGGAACTAGACAGGCAGAAGCTTTTGAATATGATGAAAAATTAGGACTATGTAGTATAATAATATATAGAGATTAGAAGATTATGGAGGTAGAGTTGCCTCCATGTAAAAAAACAGAAAAACTCGAACAGAATGAACTTCATAGAGTGTGAAGTAAAATAAAGCTCAATAGATGAAAATGTCTGTTGTTAAATCTCAACTAGAGAAGATTAGTTGTTTAAAGGAAGGAGAAAAAATGAATATAGTAACAAGTAATAACAAAAAGTTATTAAAATTATTAGAAGAATTAGGAATAAGAACAGACAAGACATATGAAGTAAACATAAAAATAAAAGAAGGTGAAGCAGTAACAGTAGAAACCAAGAGTTATTTAAATGAAGAGAACTTAAGAGATTTAAGAGTAATAACAAAGAATTATAGAATAGTAGAAAAATAAATTTAAAAAAGGAGCAAGTAATGCCTGCAGTAGATGCAACAGTAAATCAGTTACTAAGAAATGACGCAATAAAGCATAGCCATTACTTAGAATCATATAAGACAAGCACGGTGAATGAAATTATTAGTGTAATGAATAAGATGGATTCCGAGCTAAAAAAGAAGTTAAGTAGCTACGAGAGCATAAATACATTTACTAAGAAAAGAGTTCAGATTATGCAAAAGAATACTGCTGATATTATAAATGAAGCAAATAAAGTAATAAAAGAAAGGACATTTGATAATGTAGCAGAACTTGCCAATTATGAAAGTGAATATTCTTTAAATAGCATAAAAAAAGCAATGCCAGATGAAGTTACTGAAGCACTTATGCAAGGAGGTGTAGCATTTGTTCAGCCTTCTCCTAATCAATTATTAGCCTCTGTTAAATCACAATACTTTGAAAATACTACAATTACTAAGTTATTAAATGATTGGAGTAAAACTAAGAAGAACAAATTTAACGGAGCAATTCAGCAAGGTTACTTACAGGGTAAGAGTGTGGAAGAGATTGTAACGGGTTTATTTGGAACAAAAAAGAACAAATATCAAGATGGTTTAGCATATGGCAGTAGAAAACAACTAGCGACAGCCGTGAGAACGTCTTTATCACACACTGCAAACGTATCAAGACAAATTACATATAAACAGAATCAAAGTGTCGTTAAGGGTATACAGTGGGTTTCTACGTTAGATGGAAGAACTAGTGCTATATGTATGGACTTAGATGGAAAAGTAGATTTATTTGATGGAAGTAAAAAAGAATTAAATGGTCAGAAACCTCCTGCACATTACAATTGCAGAAGTACTACAGTACCAGTTATTAAATCAATGAAAGAATTAGGACTTGGGAATAAAGAGTTTAGTTTATCAACAAGAGCAAGCATGAATGGACAAGTTAGTTCAAAAGAAACGTATTCAAGTTGGTTTAAGAAACAGTCAGTAGCATTTCAAAAAGATACTCTTGGACCTGGAAAATATGAACTATATAAGAGTGGAAAATATACTTTAAATTCTTTTGTATCTAACGGATCTGCATTAACTTTAGCTCAGTTAAAAGAAACAGAAAGTGTAAGTAAAAAAATAGTTACTAAACAAAATACATTGCTACCAAAGGTAAATCAAACCTATAGACAGCAGTTATCACCTAATGGTGATAAAAGCGCTATAGCACAAATACAAAAGGATTTAAATATAACCGAAGGTAAAGCAGAAAGTATTTATAATAGTATACAGTATTATACCGCAGATGGTTATAGAAAAATTAGAGATGCAGAAAATAAAATTGAAAGAGTAGTTACATCAAGAAGTAATTTGGAACAACTTATATCAGAATCACCATCATATAAAGGAAATATATATAGGGGAATTCAGATTAAAAAAGATATTGAAGAAAGTTTCTTATCAACTTTATCAACAGGTTCAGAAATTAGTATGAACGGTATTTCTAGTTGGTCTTCAAATTATGACAAAGCTAAAGGCTTTTCTATGTTAAGACGTTCAAAATCAAGTGTAATATTTGAGTGCGAAAATAAAACAGGAATTGGAATACAACATTTATCTATGATTAGTACAGAAAGTGAAGTATTACAAAGTGCAAAAACGAGATGGATTGTTGAAAGTGTAGAAGAATCATTCAATACACGCAAAAACATGAAAGTGTTTACAGTAAAAGTAAAGGAGAAAATATGACATTAGAAGAAAGATGGGAATTAGATGATTTACCAACAATCACACCACCAAAAAATAAAAATAAAATTAAAAACTAGACAAAAATAACATTTAAATAAAATCAATAATAGGTTGTATGTAGTATAATATACATAGTTAAAAAAAGAAATAAACAGGAGAAAAGCAAACATGGAAGAGTTCTTACAGAATTTAAAGGAAACATTGAAAGATGTTGATGGAATTGATTTAGAAGCAATTGAAGCTAGTGCAAATAAAGTTAAGTCAGATTTTGAACTAGAAAAAGAAAAGATTAACAACAAGAATAAAGAGCTTTTAGGTGAGTTAAAAAAAGTTAAAAAAAGAGCTAAAGATGCTGAAGAGAAGTTAGGTGAAGTAGATTTAGAAGAATATGAAAAATTAAAGTCTGATGAAGAATCACGCTTAATGAGTGGTGATGCTGAAGAAGGACCTAAAGTTAATATAGAAGATATCAAAGCTAAAATTGAAAGAAAATATCAGACTATTATTTCCAAAAAAGACATGGAAATGAAAACTCTCAGTGAGAGAAACAAACAGCTTGATGAAAAAATCAATTCAACTTTGATTGAAAATGAAGTTTCTAAATATCTTACTAGTGGTGAGAAAATTAGAGATGAATTTAAACCAATGCTAACTGATTACTTTAAATCCAAATGTTTTGTTGAAGACAATGGTGATGAAAAAGAAATCTACATTAAAGACAGTACTGGTGATACACCAATTAATACTTTCTTTGATTTCTGGAGTAATTCAGAAGAAGCAAAAGCTTATTTAAAAGCGGAGGACACCAGTGGTGCTGGTACAATCGGCAGTAAGAAGTTCACTAAGACAAAATCATTTAGTGAAATGACCCCTTCTGAAAAGGTTGCTTTATACAAGAGTAATCCTGCAGAATACGAAAGAAAAAAGAATGAACAATAATAAAAAAAATAGGAGTGAAATAAAATGGCTTTAACAAAAATAGCAGATGTAGTAGTACCAGAGATTTATGATGCTTATGGAATGGAGAGAAGTATTTACCATTCAGCTCTATATAAGAGTGGAATTATAGTAGCGGACCCAAAAATCAAGGCAAATTTGGAAGGTGGGGCAAAACAATTTGTAACACCATTTTGGCAAGATATTATTGACTTGGATAATCTTGATGAAGTACCAAGTGAAACAAATGATGTAAATACTGACAAAGTAACAGCAAGTGAGTTCAATGTAAGAAGACAATTCAGAGTTAAGAAATGGGGTTCATCTAACATGGCTTCAGTACTTAGCGGTGTAAATCCAATTGACGCAATTTTGTCAATGATTGAGAACTTCTGGAATACAGCAATGCAAGTTAACTTGTTCTCACAGATTCAAGGTGTAATTGCTGACAACATTGCAAATGATGGCGGTGATTTAGTATATGATGTTACCGGAATTGGTGATGGTAAGATTTCCAGTGAAGCAATCATCGATACAAACTTCTTAATGGGTGATAAATTTGATGAAATTTCAACAATTGCAATGCATTCAAAACCTTATTCAACTCTAGTTAAAAATAACTTGATTGACTTTGAAGCTGATTCAGAACAGAATGTTGGTTTCGGTACTTACTTAGGGAAAACAGTAATCTTAGATGACCATGCTACAAAAGTAACTGAAGGTGATTCTACTGTATATTGGAACATTATGTTTAAAAATGGTGCTTTCGGTTATGGTGAATCTTATTCAGGATATCTACCAACAGAAGTTGATAGAAACGCTGATAGAAGTGGTGGTGAAGATTATCTTCATACAAGAAGAGTGTTTGCTTTACATCCAGCAGGATTCAACTGGGTAGAAAGTTCAATCACAGGTGGTGATGGTAAATTCCCTAGCAACGCTGATTTGAAAAATGGTGCTAACTGGGACAGAGCTTTCTCAAGTGCAAAAAACGTTGGTTTCTTAGTTTGTAAGACATTAGGCTAATAAGTGTTAACTCTACTCCAATTTAAGGAGTAGAGTATATAATTAAAGAGGAGTTAATAAAATGAGAATAAATAGTAAAGATGGCAGAACAATTGGTGATTTAGTTGAAGCAGTATATGCATTATTGAATGGTGATTTTATTCTAAAATTAGAAGAAGATACAGCAGGTTCAAGTGCAACTACAATTAATGCAGGTGGTTATACTAAGACTGTTAGATGTAAGCTAGTTAATAGTGATAACAAAGTTTTAAAGCAGTACAATGGTGCATTACCAATTTCTGTAACAGCAACAACTGCTGGTGATGGAACTGCTACTTTAGAAGATACAAAAGTAGCATTTGTAAACGGTTATGCTAACATTACAATCACATATGATGGAACATATGCTACTGATGATACAGTAGTTTTAACTATTGGCAATTCTAGTTCAATTGGTGGAGTTGTTGTTGAAGATGTTGAATTTACTGATACAATTGTAGAATAAGTAAAGAGGAATAATATATGATGGATACAAGGAAATTAGGATTTGCAAGTAGAGAAAAAGAGTTCAATATTTTTAAATATGAAACTTCTAAAAAAATTGCAGAATATGAAAAAAGAATTAAAAACTTAGAAAAAAAGTTTGAAGAATTAGATAAAGTTTGCTTAAAGGGAAAAGAAGTAGCTGATTCACCAGCAAATGACGTTAAGCCTGCTAAGAAATCTCCTGACACTAAAAAAGAAGACAAAAAACCTAAACAGAAAGCAAAATAAAAAAGGAGTAATAAATGGAAAGTGATGAGATATTAAACCATTCATATAATACTGATACAAAATTCTTAAGAATAAATTCTTCACGTGAAGAAGGAATTGAAACAATTGACGTTTCATATCAGAAAATACATGAAGGTTTAGCTTATACATTCGTTTGTGATAAATCTTCTTTAGATAATGGAGATTCTTTCTGGATAATGTTCAAAACTAATTCAGTTAAGAATGTACATTTCAGACCTGCGCTATTGTTTACAACCGATTCTCTAGTAGTGGGTAAACTTTATGAATCACCTACTTTTACAGAAGGAACTGGAAGTAGTGTCAATGTATACAACCACAATAGAAATATAGTTGACAGTGATAATTCAGATGTAGTAATTATGTTAGAACCAGAAAATTTAACAGAAGGCACTAGATTACCACTTACAGTTTTTGCAGGAGTAGAAGGTTCCAGACAATCACAATCAGGAGGATTTAGAAGCTCAGAAGAAGAATGGATACTAAAGAGTGATACTCTTTATGGAATAAAAGTAGAGAATATTGGTAGTTCTTCAACTGATGTAACAGTAATTCCATTCTGGTATGAAGTGGAGTACTAGAGTGAATAATGCTATATTTGAAATATTACTAGCCTTAATAGGCGGTGGAGCGATTGGGTTCTTGGTTAAAACTATCATTAATTCTCAAAAGCGAGAAGATATGTTACAGGTTCATGAGAGAGAAATAATGAAACTAAAAGATGACCAAGAAGAAATGAAGATGGATATTAAGAAAATTGAAACGAATACTTCAGTTAGATTAACTAAGATTGAAACACAGATTACAGCAATACAGACACAACAAAATGACATTGCCAAAGATGTGAAGCTTATTCTTAAATCTGGAGTATACAAAGGAGAGTAGAGATGGCTTTTGTTGTTGAAGATGGAACTGGATTAAGTAATTCAAATTCTTATGTAAGTGTAGATGAATTCAGAGAATATTGGACTGATAGAAATGTAGATTATACACAAAAAAGTGATACAGAAATTCAAGCCTCTTTAATCAAAGCCAATCAATACTTAGATACTAGATACAAATATATAGGGTTTAAATATACTTATAACCAAGCATTAGAATTTCCTAGATATAATGCATATGATAAGAATGGATATTTAGTAACAGATATTCCAGTTTGCTTAAAATATGCATTATGTGAGGCTGGAGCAATAGAATTAAATGGTACTGATTTATATACAAATACTGAAGAAGGTATAGTTTCTAAAACTGAGAATGCTGGACCTGTTCAGACTACTTACACTTATAAAGACAAAGCAACTGGTCAAATAATGTATAAGAGAATAAACAATTTGTTAAGACCTATTTTAAAAGGTGGAAACTTAAGACCAATGAGGTATTAGAATGGCATTTAGTTATGATAAAATGGTTGATGTAGTAATTAAGCTACTAAATAATTTCGGTACTGAGATAACGTTGCAACAAGTTTCTAATGTTGATATATGGAAAAAGAAGTTTAACCCTTTAGAGTCACGATATTATTGGGAGAATACAGATTCTGGAGATATTGTATATACACAGCCAACTTCAGACGTATTACAAACTCAAGTATTATCGCTTGAAGATTCATTTACTAAAATGGAATTAGATAGTGATTTAGTAAAAATCGGTGATAAGAAGATATATCTAACACCTGAAGTTGAACCATTTTTAGAAGATAAACTGATAAAAGATGGGGTAATGTATAATATATATTATAAGAGTATAATAAAACCAGCTGATAAAACTCTTTTGTATTTAGTGTATATAAGGAATTAAAAAAAATGGCATTTGAAGTTGAAGAATCAGGAGATTTAGATTTATTGTTTGAAGGAACTGTTGATAAAGCAGAATTGTTCTTAAAGAAAGTAGCAATGGAACTTTTTAAATCAGTAATTTTGAAAACTCCTGTTGATACTGGAAGAGCTAGAGCGAATTGGACATGTACAATTAGTGAACCAAGTACTGAAAGGGTTTATAGTAAAACTGATAAGCAAGGTTCACAAACTGTTGCATTAGCTATAAAGAAAGCGGATAAGGCACAACTTGGTAGTAATATATATTTAAGTAATAATTTGCCTTATATAGGAGTACTTGAATATGGAAGTTCTGACCAAGCTCCAAAAGGAATGGTTAGAATAAGTATGCAAGAAATCAAAAATGATATGAAGGATATGTTATAAGAGACTATGGACAGATTTGATATAGAACAAGTATTAATAAAATACATAAATGATTATTCGGTACAGAAAGGCATTGATGTTGCTTATCCAAATACTTTATATGAACCAACTATAAACACTAAATGGTTAAAGGTATCCTTTCTACAATCAAAACCTTCAGATACTGTTTTATCAACTGGATATGAAAGAATTAATGGTATAATGCAAGTAGATATAAATATTCCAAAAGATACTGGGGCATATGATATCTATGAAATATATAAAGACTTAAAAGAGATTTTTAAAACAAATGGAATACTAAGAGATGGTGATAATTATGTTCATCTTCAAAGTGTATATTTAGAAGGTCAAAGAGTTAGTGAGAGTTGGTTTACAAAATATCTGACTATAGAATATAGCGAATTTAATAAATAAAAAATAGGAGAAATTAAAAATGGCTAAAAAAGAGAGATTAATTGGTAGTGATGGAGCTATTTATTTAAAATCATTGGCATCGGAGATTATTGGTGATGGTACATCTACTCTTGATGAATTAGTAACTAATGGTAAGGGTAAAGGTTTCTATCAAGTAACTGGAATTGGAGAATTGGCAACATTTTATACATGGGATAATCCAGAAGTAAAAGACTATTTCTTCAATGATGGAACAGGAGTTTTGGAAGCTGGGGATACTGCAATTCCTGTTATTTTGTTAGAAAATGATAATGAAGATACATCAATTAAATCATTTGATATTAGTTTAACAAAAGACAAGATTGATGTTACTACAATTGCAGACAGAAAGCAGAAAACTTATAGAATGGGTAAAGTAGATGCTTCTGGTACAATGAGTGGTATCACAATGGTAGAGAATGATTTAATTAAAAATAGATTCTTAGATATCTTAGATGTTGATACAGATGGTTCTTTCACAATGAATAGAAAAACTGATGATGAATTGTATTTTGTAGGATACTTGAATCAGGAAGAAAACAGTGGTGACACCGTTGTAGCAGTAGTTGGTAAGATTGAAATCGAGAGTGGTTCAATGGGTGCTACAGATGGTTCAGCACAAGAATTTAGCTCAGGTTTTGCACCAAGTTCAGGTGATAGACTTCAGTTGATTAATATTAAGATTGCTTAATATCAAACTTTATACATAATGAATAAAAAGCTCTTTGTACTATAATATAAGTATAAAGAGCTTTTATAATTTAAGGAGAAAAACAATGGAAGAAGATTTTTATTTAGATATTAGTGATGAAGATGAAGAGTATGTGGTACAATCATATGACAATTTAAAAAGAGATAGTAAAGACCAGATGAAAGTAATAATCAAGCAATTCAGTGGTAAGGACTTGAATTATATTGCAAGAAGAACTACAAATGCAATTACAAAATCAATCTTAGAAAAAGGGTTTAAACCTGGTACAAAAGAATATAGAAAAGAGTTCAGAACATTGTACAATATAGAATCTAAGAAGTGGGAATTTGTATATAGAATTAAAGAATTAGTTAATTTTAAATTTAAAGTTGGTGATAAAATAAAAGTATTTACTGATCCAGAAGAATTATATGAATATAATAACTCAACAGTTGCATTGATTGTTCAAGAAATAAGCTTATATCTATCAGGACTAGGTGTATTAAACTCAAAAAACTAGCAATCGCATTTATCTTATGGATTGAAGGTAATGCGGGATATAAAGAAAATCCACTAACTAAAAACCGACCACATTTAGTTAGCTCACGTTATGGAACTTGGTCATTTAAGAAAGGAGAAATACCTAATTATGTCACTCCTTATTTTTGGCAATGGGTTAAGACATGGAGATGGTATAGAAAAGGCTTCTTACCATATGATAGAGGGTGGTTAGAACAACCTTGGAAAGTAGTCGCAGTATGTGAAATGTTTGATAATATATATAATGAGAAGGTGGGATAAAGATGGCTGATACAGGCGAATATAAATTGAGATTAGTAGTAGAGAGTATGGTTGGTAATGCAATCAAAGAATTTACACAAGCTAAGACAGGAGCAAATGCTCTTAATATAGCTTCTGGAACTTTGATGAAAACTCTAGGAAAAACTGCTGTTAAATTTGGAAGTCTCGCTACTGCAGTAACAGTTACGACAAAAGTTATAAAAGCAAGTACAAATGCTTCAATTGAATTTAATACCGCTCTAGCAAATGTAGCAACTTTGATTCCACAAGAAGAACAGAGACTATTGTCTCTTAAAGGTACTATTGAAGGCTTATCAATTGACAGTGGTAAGTCTCTAGATGATTTAACAGACGGAGTATATCAGGTTATATCAGCATTTGGTGATGCAATAGATACAGAGCAAAAGTTGACTATTGTTACAAAATCTGCTATTGCAGGTCAGTCAAGTACAACTGAATCACTTAATTTGTTGTCAGCTGTTACAAAAGCATATGGTGATACTAGTGCTTCTGCTCTGAGTCAAGTATCTGATTTAGCATTCTTAACTGTAAAATTAGGACAAACAACTTATCCAGAATTGGCAACATCAATTCAAAAAGTAACTTCATTAAGTGAATTATTAGATGTAAGTCAACAAGAATTGTTTACGACTTTTGCAACGTTAACAGGTGTTACTGGTGATGCAGCAGTCGTTTCAACTCAATTTAAGGCTGTATTGAATGCTTTACTGAGCCCAACAGATTCGTTAAATTCTCTAATGCAAGAACTTGGAGTAACATCTGGACAAGCTATGATACAAGAATACGGATTTCAGGGTTCTCTGAAAGAGATTATTAAATATTCAGAAAAGTTACATGTTCCTTTGAGTGATTTAGTAAGTTCACAAGAAGCAATTGTTGCTGTACAAGCATTAGGTTCAGCTCAAGCTGATGTATTTAACGCTAAGTTAGAACAAATGAATAAATCAGCTGGTACTACAAATAAGGCTTTTAATGAAGTATCAGATGGTATAAATGATGCAGGTTTTGCATTAAAACAATTAAAATCAATGGTTAAAGTAGTTGCGACACAGATTGGTGATAAATTCACTCCATCTGTTTCATTCTTAGCAAAAGGATTGACTAATTTAATAGGAAGAGTTACTGGTAATGTCACTGCACAGACACAAATGAAAAAAAGTTATGAAGAACTTATTTCATTAAGTAGTGATTATGTAAAGATAAATGATGAATTATCTGAATCAATAGATGACCAGACAACTGCATATTTGAATTTACAAAAGGCTTTATTAGAAGACAAGATACAAGATGCTCTAACAGATTTATCAGAGAACTATGAAGGAACAAATGAAAAAATAGGTGAACTTGAGCAAACTCTTACAGATTCACAAAGTGTTGTTGATAAAAATTCTAAAGTATTTAAAAAGTTAGGAAAAATGTTAGGCATAACAGTTGATTCTACTCTGGATTGGCAACAAGCTATGATAGATACAAATACTGCTACTGAAGACAATCTTAAGAACAATATGAGATTAAGTGATGCCTTAGCTAAATTAGGTTATTCAGACCCTGCCTTTATAACAATGGTTTTAGACTACAATAAAGCATTAGGTAAAGTTGATAGTACCACAAGTGATTTGAATGTAGCTACTGCAGAACAGCAATACCAAATGCAATTGATTGCTCAAGCAGTAGCTGATGAAACAACAAATATAGATTCATTAGCTAGTAAGAACAAAGCGCTGTATGATACTATTATGGATATGGTAGATGATATCAAAGCTGATGATTTAGCAAAATCAAATGCTGATTCTACTAAGACAATAACTGAACAAATGGAAGCATATAAAGACTTCAGTATAGAAGAATTAAATGCAGAAATAAGTTCATTAAAATATGCAGAAAAGCATGAAATTTCACAAGAAAATCGTAAAACTCTAACTGAATTAATCAATGCATTACTTGAAAAAAGAAATGGATTACAAAAGACACAAGACCAACTTGCTGAATCTTATAAAAAGACAATGACTGAGCAATATCAACAGGAATTGGCTACTCTTACTGCAGGAGAAGGACTTGTAAAAATTGAAAATGATAGAGCAAATGCAATAGCAGAAGCAAAAGCAAATCATGCTGATGATGCTAATATGTTAACTACTATAAATGCTCTATATGATGAACAAGCTAAACAATTTAATAAAACAATTGAAGCACAATTAGATTCAGAATTAGCAAGTCAAAAAGTTCTAACTGCAGAGGAAGAAGTTGAACAAGCTAGAAAGCAAGCTATTAAAACCTTAGAAGAGCAAGGTGTCACAGAGCAATCTATTTTTGATAAAACAAATGCACTTTATGACAATAAGATAAATGCAATTAGATCAAGTGAACAAGAGTTAGAGAATGAAGAAGACGCAGTATGGGCCTTAAAAATAGCAACTTTGGAAGCTGGTACTGAAGCTGAAAGTTTGGAAATTGAAAAACAAAATGCAATAGCGGAAGCTATAGAAAAATATGGTGAAGAATCTAAAGTAATAGAATCAATAACTGAATATTATGACAAACTTAAGAAAGCAAAAGAAGATGCTAAAGATAGTGAAAACACTTCATATCTTGAAGATTTAGAAGACTGGGGCAAAGGAATAGTCAGTGATGATACATATGCGGAATTAGATAAATTACAGTCAAAAATGAGCAAAGTTGAAAATACTTGGAATCAAATGAGTTCTATAACTAATGCTGTGAGTGATGCTTTTAGCTCATATCATGATAAAGTAATGAGTGATATGAAAGCTGAATTATCAAAAACTGAAACAGATGCAGAAACAAAAAGAGAAACTGCTGATAAAGTATTAGAAGATTTAAAAGATGATAATGATACAAAAATAAGTAATCTACAAGATATGTATGAAAATGATGCAATATCATATGATGAATATATATCACGTAAAAAAGAAATAGACAATGAATATCAAAATGCTCAAAACAAAGCAGAAGCAGAAGCGATAAAATCTGAAAATGCAGTTCTAAAGGCACAATATGAAATTGATAAATCTTCTTTTGAAAGTAACAAGAAAACATCAATAGCAAATGCAATCATAAGTGGTGCAGAAGGTACAATGAAATCTTGGGCAATGGGTCCAATTGTTGGTGCGGCAATGAGTACAGTTATAGCAGGAGCAACTGCTTATAATGTTTCACAAATAGCTTCACAAAGTGGTCCAACTGAACCAACCTATGCTCCAGTTCCAACCTACTTTGAGGAAGGTGGCGTTGTTAATTCTGCAACAAATGCAATCATTGGTGAAGCAGGTCCAGAAGCAGTTATTCCTTTAGATAAGTTCGACCAAACCGTATTTGGAAGTAAAACTTCATCAAAGAATAGTGTGAATTATAATATAACTGGAAATACATTTGTTGGTGTAGGTGGAGTAGATGATTTAATAGTAAAAATGGAAGAACGGAGAAATGTTCTAAAGAAAAGAAATAGAATATAGAATAAAAATATACACTACAGATAATAACCTTTGTAGTGTATACTATATATAAGAAAGGTGGAATAATAAATGGATATTAAAGTTTATGTACAATTTGAAAATGAAATTGGTTATACCGAAATAACAGATTACATTTTAGCAGATTCAATAAAAATTGAGAAATATCTATATTCTAAAAAATTAAAATTTGAACAAGATGTATTTAGTGCAGAAACAATATATGACAACAATATTAACTCTAAATTTAATACCGCAACAACATGGATGAAAGCATACGTAATAAAAGGGAACGATAGAATTTTTACGGGTGCAGTTTATCCGAATACAAAAGATACTTATAAAGGAATAAGTTCAACTGGAGTTTCTTTTGAAATTGTTGATAATAGCTATTTATTAGATAAAGATAACGAAGAATTTACATATCCTTATAATGTTATGGATACACCTTATAAAGTATTCAATCCTTTAGATACAGAACATAGTATTATACATCAATGTTTGTATAAATGTAATATTTTTGATAATAAAATTGCTAGTGATATTTCTATTGATGAATCAATAGAATCTATAACTTTTAAAAAAGCAAGTAAAACTTATGATAAAATTATAGATGCAATTTTATATGAATTTCATTATAGTTTTTATTTTGACGAATATGGAGTTTTTCATCTAGTCGATTGGGAACACAAAGAAATAAAACCTGAAGTAGTCATTACAGAAAAAGATGTTAGAGATTCTGGAATTGATAGAGAAAGAACATTACTAGATTATGATGGTTATATTGGTAAGTATACTTCTTTGGTTCTTTTAGAAAATAAGATTTTATATAGAAGCGGAATAGATATTGATTCCCCCAAAATGTTAATTAGTGATGAAGTATATCCAGTAGAAAGTACAAAAGAAACTGTATATCAAGTATATAGTGAAGATTTATTGCCTACAGATTGCGAAATTGTAAACACTTCAAACCAATATTTAGATTCAGTTTATGATGAAGGAATTGTAATTGAAAAAGAAATTTATACACCTACTAAAGCAGAAATTATATTAAGAAATATGGCAACAGAAGAAAAATATATCAATACTTTTGATATAAGAGGAGATGTACTTATAGAAACAGATGAAGGTGAAAAAACATTACCATCTAATTCAACAAAAACAGAAGAAATATCTTTATCATATGTACATACATCAGAACAAGTCGATTCTTTTTTACAGGCTTTATATAACAATGTAATATCATATGGTGCTTACGAATATACTTTTGATTCAACAAAAGAATATAAAAAAGGAACGGAAATAACCTTAATCACTAATGAATATAGTGCAAATGCTATAATAAGAAGTGTAGAATACGAAACAAAAACAGAACAATATACATATCATTTAGATGGATTAGGTGTACATAAAGTACAAGAAACAAAAGGTTCATTAAATGTTAAATCGGGAATTAAACTTCCAACTGATGGCGAGAATGCAATATCAATTCAAATTTTTTCATCAAATGGAAATATATTTAGAAAAGGGACTATAAACACTTCATTAGATTGTAGAGTTTTTAGTGGAAGTGAGGAAATAACTGATTCAATAAATGAAAGTTTATTTAATTGGAAAAGAACTTCTACATTGGGGAATCAAGAAGATGAAAAGTGGAATACATCTTCAAAAGCAATGGGAAGAAAAACAATAGAATTAACTCCAGAAGATGTTGTTGGAAGAACAGTATTTTCATGTGAAGTAAATATTTAAGGAGAATAAAAAAATGGCAAAGACAAGTGCAAGTTACACAATTATGGATTTTAATGATGGAGTTACTTTAGTTAGTAAAATAGATGCTAATCATCCAGAAACATTAGCATACGACCCAACAAGCGGAGCATACAATCCGAGTTGGTCTTCTGTAGGCTTATCTTTAACTCCTACAGGATATGTAGCAGGAAAAAGCGGAGATATAATTGCAAGTTCAAGTTCAAAAAAATGGTACTATAGAAGAAGTGGTTCCGCAACTTGGATTCCAATCACTACTGGAGAAAATGGATTCACTATTAATTCATCAAATGTATTAGGATATTCAAGTAATAATTTATTTGATAATTCTCATAAAACATTAGAATTTAAATTTGAATATGTTTATCATGATGATACATTAAATGTTGATATTCCACAAGAAGTTACAAAGACTTTCACAAGAATATCTAATGGTACATCTGTTGTAATTGCAAGAGCTTGGAGCGAAAATGGAGAACAGTTTAAAAACAAATCAATTCCTTCTTCTATTACTTTGAATTGTGAATTGTTAAGAGGTACAACTACTGATACATCTAAATTAACATATCAATGGCAAAAATATAGTGGTAGTACATGGTCCAATATTACAGGGGCAACAAGTTCCTCTTATATTGTTACTGCATCAAGCGTTGTAGGTTTGGGACAATATAGATGTATTATAGAAGATACAGATGTTGCTAGTGATACAAGCGGAGAAACTTTTAATACAAATGGTGTTACAATTCTTGATTTAACAGACCCATATCAAGCGGTTATAAGTTCAAGTGCAGGTTCTTTTATTAAGAATGGAGTAGGAAGTTCAACATTAACATGTCAAGTATATCAAAATGGTGCAGAAGTTAATTCTGGAGTTTCATATTCATGGAGTGCATATGATGAAAATGGAGATAGTATTTCTTTAACGGGTCATTCAACAACAGGGAAAACTTTCTTAGTAACTAATGATTTAATAAATGTTAAAGCTACATTTGTTTGTGAGGTAAGTTAATGAAAACAAGTGCGAATTATACAATGATAAATGTCAATGATGGTGAGATTGGACCAAAAGGGGAAACTGGTTCAATCGGACCAAAAGGAGAAACTGGTGCAAAAGGTGATAAAGGAGATACAGGAGCAGTTGGTCAAGGTGTTTCTTCAATAATAGAAGAATATAATTTATCTACATCAAAAACAACTCCAAATGGAACTTGGACTACTACTGCTCCAACTTGGTCAACAGGAAAATATGTATGGACTAGAAGTAAGATTACTTATAAGAATCCTACTGATACAAAATATACTACTGAAATAGTTGATAATTCATGGGAAGCAGTAAACGAGATTGAGCCAACTGTTAATACATCTGTCAAATCGACAGATGTTGAATATTATCTATCTACATCAAACACTTCATTAAACGGAGGAACTTGGTCAACTACTGCTCCAACTTGGGTAGATGGGAAATATATGTGGAGTAGAACAAAAACCACTTTGAACAATGGTAATGTTTCATATAAACCTAATTCAAATGGAACTTGTATTGTTGGAAATACAACAAGAAGTATAAGATTACAGACAAACATTAATGTTTTAAATTTTTCTAAGAGAAATGGATTTTTAGGAGCAACACCTTATCTTGTTTGTGATTTAACAAACATTCCTTTAACAAATCCTATAACATGGAATGTTAGTACCGATACTGTCATTTTGTCAGACAATATAGATGATACAACAGGGATGTCAAAAAACATTGACCCAAGTGGTTTGGAAGAAAGTTCAGTAATAATTTATGTAACGACTACATATAATGGGTTAATATATTCAGATAATGTAATTTTAAGTAAGGTTTTTGTTTCAAACGAAAGCGAGCAATATATTGGAACTTCAATTACTGAACCTTTATATACACAAAATAACGAAGAACTAATGAAAGGAGATTGGTATTTAAACATAGATGAGAGTAGCGATAAATATGGTCATGCTTATGAATATCAAGGTAAAAATAATGTCCCTTTATGGTTAGAAACTACTGATAGTGCAAAGTTATCAATGTTAGTTCCAGATGCTTTAAAAATTGCGGAAGAAACAAACAGAACTGTATTTGTTGCGAATCTATTTGCAGAACGTATAGTTGCAAATAAGATTAATGTTGCAGGGGAAATACAATCCGTTGGATACGGAGAACCAGACGTAGCCCACGGATTCCACCTTGATGGAGTAACTGGAGTAATTAAAGCAGATGGAGCAAAATTAATAGACTGTGATGTGTCGGGTTCTTTTACGAGTGATGAGTTTAGCACGCAAACGGAAGAAAACACACAATCATATCCTTCTGTTGCTCCTGCTAAAACTTTATGGAGTCAAGAAGATTTTTATACGAATTTTCCAGTAAGCGAAAGCAAATATTTAACTTCAATAAGTGGGAGTTGGGATGGAAAAACTTTAGTAAAGGCTAACAAATCAAGAGAAAGTCAATATTCTGTTTATTATGAATTTTCTTATCCTCCAAAATCAGTAGATGCAATAATTGGTCCTGCTTATAAAACTACAACAATATTTTCTGGAACTGTTTCTTCATCATATGGTTCAGAATTAAGATTAACTCTAAAAACTTCATTAGGAGGTTTTTCAAACTGGTTGATTTTTTATGTTTATAGAAATGGAACATTGATACAAAGATTTAGTTCAGGTGCTGCTGGAGAAGATGCAAAGCAAGCAGACAAAGAAAATTTTGTAATTGGCACAACAGTGAAAGCAGGAGACACTTTTAAATTAGAGGGAACATCATCAGCATGGTGGGGTTCTCAAAAAACATCAACAAGTTATCTAAGCTATACGAGTGTAGAAAAACATAGTGGAGTAGTAGGATTTACAAGCAGCTATGAACCTGTCGAAATGATTAAACCAAGTACGAGTAAATATCATCAATATAATTATTCTTTGACTAGTCCTTCATTTAACACAAATGATTTTTTAACAAAAAGAAGTGGTACAAGTATTGTAGAAAATATTAACAATTTAGGTACATATGTATTTGTTACTGGCATATTAAATTATGAAGGAGAAACTTATTCTATTGATGGTGTAAAAAGAACAGGGAATACCTTGACTTTTAGAAGTGGACAAACTGAACTTGTTGTTCAAGAATTTAAAGATGGTACAAATATTGGAGTTTATTCAACAATCAACAATAGTTTATTTTCAGTTGTTGGACAATTAGGGGGTGTGCAAACAAAACATGTAATTCCTAAAGATGATAATTTGTATGATATTGGGCAACTTGGTGATGGAGGAACATTGGATTCATGGGTATCCGTTGCAGGAGATTCTAGTGTAGGAACAAGATTGAGAGGAACAGATGGATTCATTTATAAATGTATCACCTCTCAAGATTCTGGAACAATTGATGCACAACCAATCAAAGGGAAAAATTGGGATTTATATTGGGAACTAGATACTGACCAATCAGATACAAAAAAAAGATTTAGGAATGGATATTTTAGTGGTAATGTCTATGCTAATACCTTATCCATAGATATACCAACGACTTTAGGTGATAATAATGAGGGTTATTTTGTATTACCAAACGGATTAATGGTTGTATACGGAATAGTTAGACCTTTAACAACAGATAGAGATATGATCTATGTATTACCTTATTCTTTCCCAAATAAAATAATATCATGTATGGCCACCACGTGGGCTCATCACGATGTAACATCTTATGCATTTGTAAGACCAAATAATAAAGCTTCTATAGTATACAGATGCAGCTCAGATCAAGTCTTTTGGTATTTGTGTATTGGATATTAAGGAGGATATATGTATCTAGGAAAAAACGGAGAAA
>Ga0172377_10002251_pt1 | contig 19687 bp, 21 predicted proteins | sample Pumphouse3metaG_FD_119749 | JGI IMG/M metagenome (GOLD analysis project Ga0172377, IMG submission 119749) | Leachate microbial communities from a municipal landfill in Southern Ontario, Canada - Pumphouse #3 metaG | ecosystem: Engineered > Solid waste > Landfill > Unclassified | place: Canada...
AGTAATCGAATCTCCACAAGAAGTGTTCGAGCCCTAGACTGTGTAATTAGAGTCCTCTGGACGTCCTCGATGCGTATTGTTCATGAAGTGATACATTATGAAGTCGGAATATAGTTGCTCGAAGTTCATAAGAACCACCTTTCTACTTTGCAAATCCCTTCTATAAGTCTTTAAACATCTTCAACCGTATTGCACAAGTAGAGTGACTCTCTACAAGCCGAAGTAATGCCAAGTGCATCCATCTGAAGTTGAACACAATGATGACCGCTCCTGATGCAACTGCCTGAGTTCTTTCAAGGAATTCGGCCAGATCGTGAGAGTGTGTTTTCTTGTGATAAAATAGCAAAATCGCAGACTATCTGGTGAACTGTAAACAGTAACATCGGAGATCTCTTCTTTCTTCTCTCTAGCGATTTATGCAAGATGGGAAACGCACTCGTGTGTCGCGGGCACACCGACCTTGTTCAGGTATCGGCGGGCCGATGCAAGTGAAACGGCACCGGAAATGTTCTGTATTACGCCCTCCTCGACAATTGCCCCTTGGTATTCAAGTTGTACGTTTTCTTGGATCGGTTCTGAATCGTAGAATACCTGACCTTCGCATCTTTTAGAGCAAAGATTTCTACCATGCCAACATGAAGATTGAGATCGTTGAATCTCGTAGCAGAACAGCCTTCTATGAACTGTAGATCTTAACCTTAATCTGCAATGATCAATGTGTGCTCAAATTGACCGCTGCTTTCCTCGTTCACTCTAGAATGTGCCTGAAGAGGAAGGGGACTTTGACTCCTTTGGGTACATAAACGAATAAACCGCCTCTCCTAGAATCCTCTTTCGCTTATAAAACTGTACTTAGTATCTGAAAGAAATTCAAACTTAGTACTGTCTAAGCAAACTTCTTCTCGTATGATCCGGCCCCCTTGAGTGAGCCAAAGATCCCTTCATATCCTTTCAATTCAACTTCTCTGGCAAGTCCTTTCCTACGTTCATTGCTATCGATCCATCGATCAAGACGTGAATATGGTCGGGCTCAACATGCTCAAGAAGCCTCTGATAGTGTGTGATTAGTAAAACTGAAGTTTCTGGATTTCTGAATCCGTTTATTGACAACGCTGTGCTTTTCATAGCGTCGACATCCAGCCCGGAATCTATTTCGTCAAGAACCGCAAACCTTTGCTCAATTAAGTTCATCTTAACCATCTCGAATTTTTTCTTCTCTCCTCCGGAAAAGCCTACGTTAAATATCTTTTAATTCACTTTCGAGACCAAGTTCAATAGATAGTTTGTCGATTTCTTTGCTCATTTTCAGTAATGGCTCCCGGCTGCCGGTCCTTTGAGAGACTAATATGAGAAGGCTCCTGAGTCTGATCCTTGGAATTTCCTGAAGATGCTGAAAGGTCATGCACATTCCCATTCGAGCTCTTTCGTCTACAGCCCATCCAGCTGTGTTCTTATTCATGAATTTCACAGTACCACTAGTAACTCTCTATTTGGGGGTTCCCTTCAGCACATTTGCTAGAGCTGATTTACCGCTACCATTGGGTCCGATGATAACTTGCAACTCTCAGTTTCCTATTTTGAGGCTCAAGCCCTTCAATATCTTTACGTTATCTTCCGCCAAAACTGCATGCAAGCTTCTAGCTTCTAGAAGCGTCATTTCATCATTCCAAACCCGGAATTTATTTTCTGGGTTCTAACATAATACCGACAATTATTGGCGATAATCGTCACCTGTAAGTGCGATACCGTTTCAAGGATATATAATTGGAGAAATTAAGGTATGGAGGTGCTTCGTGCTCTATGTAGTCTTTATAGGTTTCCTCATGGGTCTTGCCAATCTCATTCCAGGCGTTAGCGGTGGAACTATTGCTCTACTGGGGGGGCTATATGAACGTTTTGTAGGTTCTATATCGATGCTTACAGCACTCAAGATTCGAAGAGAAGAGATTCTCTTCTTGATAGAGCTTGTCGTCGGTATCGTTACAGGAATCTTTGGGTTCTCAGCTCTTATTGATCTTTCTCTTTCAACTGTCCCTTCACTTATGTACGGGATATTCTCAGGACTTGTGATAGGAGGCATTCCAGTAGTTTTCAAACGAATCGAGAAACTGGGCATCAGCGCATTACTTTCGATGGCAGTGGGAGCCTCGGTTGTTATTCTTATATCACTCCTAAGTCCCAGTGCTGGAGGCGTTTCGCTCACCGACCACGGCGCAATTAGTCTGGTCTATGATACAGTCGCTGGCTTCTTCGGGGCTTCAGCTATGGTACTTCCAGGGCTTAGCGGAGCATTTATTCTTCTGGTTATGGGAGAGTACGCCAGGGCCATCTCCGCAATCAAGAGCTTCGACCTGGTCATCATTGCTTTCATTGGGGTAGGTGTGATCCTGGGAGTGTTATTCGTAAGCAGACTTCTTAGATACTTGATGAAGAAGTTTCGCAGTGAGACTTTTGCCTTCCTTCTCGGCCTAATGATAGGTTCAATACCCGATCTAATCACTAGACCGGGAAAGAATACTGATCTCACATTAATTGTTTCAGGAGTCATTTTGGGCGTTCTTGTTTCTTATCTTCTCGCCTTACTTGAAAAAAGAAACAAGATTCAAGTCTAGCTATTTACTATGATTGATTGCAACCCTCTGAAGACGTTTATCGTTGTCGAGCAACTCGCCAATTCCTTTGACGACGCATGTCCTTGGGTCCTCGGAAACTATCGTCTTTATACCCGTTTCTTGAATGATTAGATCCGGCAAACCTCTTATCAGGGAACCTCCACCGGTAAGTACAATGCCAGTGTCCATAATGTCTGCAGCGATTTCCGGAGGTGTGTCTTCTAGAATCTGGCGAAGATTTAGCACGATGTCCTGAAGTATCTGTGAAATTGCCTCATGAACATCGTCAGAGGTGATTCTGATATTCCCTGGAAGGCCGTTCAGCGCATCTCTTCCTCGAACCTCAAGTTCGTAGCTCTCCAATGTCGGGAAAGCCTTTCCAATCTTGATTTTCACATCTTCGGCGGTCGAGCTTCCAATAAGGAACTTGTATTTACGCTTCACAAATTTGATTATTGCATCGTCCATCGCATCTCCCGCAATTCTTAGAGAACGAGAAACCACTATTCCTCCAAGGCTTATTACAGCTATATCGGAGGTACCTCCCCCGATATCTACTACCATATTTCCTACAGAATCGAATATATGAAGTCCGGCTCCTACAGCAGCCACAACGGGTTCAAGTACCAGATATACTCTGCTTGCTCCAGCAGCCGTGGTAGCCTCAATGACTGCTCTCCTCTCTACACTGGTAACCTTGGCCGGAACCCCTACGACAACTGCGGGTCGGGAGAGTGAGAATTTCGTGCGAGTTCTCTTGACCAGCTCTTTCAGAGCCTGTTCAATTATCTGATAATCGGCAATAACCCCATCTCGAATAGGTCTGACGGCCTTGATATCTTTTGGGGTCTTCCCAATCATTTCCTTAGCTTCAGACCCTATTGCAATTATCTTCCCGGACTTCACTTCAACGGCGATGACCGAAGGTTCATCTATGACAATATCTTTGCCTTTCTGGAAGACCAAAAGTGAAGCAGTTCCCAAATCGATGCCAAGATCGCCCTTTTTCATAAATAACCTCCCGTGTGACATAAATGGCGTGCTCGGTGGGATTTGAACCCACAGTCTCTGGATCCGGAGTCCAGCGCTCTATCCGTTGAGCCACGAGCACTCAATAACCTGCAGTCCTCTTGAATTCAAATGAACCATCCCATCGAGCGCTTCACCACAAGCGATTACTATTATATCGTAAGTTGAAAAGTCTATGTCGTCAATGAGGTTTACCGGCTTCAATCCTTTCCTGAAGAATGAAAGGAAGACCTGTGGGTCTTCAACAAACACCCCTGGCATTTTATCCAGTGAGTCTATTCCCTTTATCAGTCCAGATTTCGGTTTGAAAAACAACACTCTGCTACCTGACGGAAGTTCTGGCAAATTCCGGCATACACTTCTATTGTTGTGTACTTCCCATTTAACAGCCTTCCCGGAAGACTCATTCCTGAGAATCTGCATTGCGCTGAAAACATCCCTTACCTTCGCGAACTCTATCCCAATCTCAACGGACATTTTTCTTGCACTTTCAGTTGTAAGGGTTTCATCAACCAGCAGTACATTTCCAGGAAACATCTTCTTCACTTTCTCGGCAAATGAGACTGCTCTCATAGTCGATTCACTGTATCTGCCCGACATTGAAATCGGCAGACCAACAACAACAGTCTCGATTCTTTTCTCTTTCAAGATTTCAAGGAGAGATTTTCGGTAGCCGGCGTGATCTATCGAATATAGAGGGATCTCCACTCCCTCTATCTGCAAGGCAAGTCCTATTCTTGATGTACCAAAGTCAATTCCAAGTTTTATCATAGAAGGACCTTACCGGATTATCAACGAAGTAACTTGTGAGCAAGACCTCAATTTCTGCCTCCAAAAGGAGTTCTGAAATTACATCAAGGTCTCTCGAGGCGACCGCAATGGAAAGAGAACATCCCGTGAATAGATTGGACGGCGTCGGAAAAATCTTTGCCTGCAAACCGCCACTTCTAAGCAGTGACAAAGCTTCAAGGATGTCTTTTTTCGAAACCGTGACCAAAGCATCCAGTTGCCGAGTATCAACCAACTTTCAGCACCTCTTCTGCATTTGTAAGACTCCTTAGCAAGCCTCTTGTGGTCATGGTTGAGAGTTTGGTTGCAAACCATCTAGTCATTCTCTTCTCAGCAACTCCCTCTCTGTATCTCAGGGTCTTCTTAACCTGAGAGGTATCAAGATCTGAGCTTGAGCTGCTATGCCATACGCCACTTTCTATGCTTAGCAGATTCATCTCCTCCAGCATTGACAGAAAGACTTTCGAAATCCCGTCTTCAAAGCTGAGCGCCTTTCTTATATCTCTTTCTGAAGCCGGCAGAACATCCTTCAAATCCTGATAGACAGCTTCCAGTTCTTCAACGGTGGGAAACAGCCTGTCCATTTCACTTGTATTGGAAATAAGATCTGCCTTATTGAAAGACAAATTCAGAAACAGCTCAGAATCCTCGCCAGGTCTGGTTGATACGGAATCAATGACCTCGAGGAAATTTCTTGGCGCGCTGTAGAATACAATATTCGAGTTGCCCAAGGTGACACCCAGGCCATCGCTCGAAGGAGTCGTTATCAGAACTCTTATCTTCTGTCTCTCAACTAGCGAATAGATGACAGATCTCTGAAAATCCTTTAGAAGATAATTGTAAAAAATCAACTCACCGTTCTGAAGAGCATGAGAGAGCCTCGAACCCATCGATTTTGCGAGAGTTACCGTTTTGTGCGGAGAATCAACGATAACAGCAACGTTCTCTCCATGTCCAACTATTGACATAACTTGCTCAACTTTTTTTCTGGAGCCACGGTTGTCGATTATGCCCACTCTCTTTATGGGACTGGGTTTGTATATATTGGATATCCTCCTGTCCGAGAGAAAATCCTTCAAATCGTCATAGAAGACGCTTCCCGCGAAACCGGAAATACTAAGCACCTTGTCGACGTTTTTGAGAAATGCTTCAAGATCAGGGTGATCTTTGAAGATACCTGAGAGGATATAGGTTGGTTCGTCAAAGATTATCTCGCCGGCGATCTCGGAAATTTCCTTGAATCTCTCGACAAAGAACGGTAGCGTAACAAATACCACAGGTTCATCCAGCCTACCACGGTAAAGAGAGTTTGCAAAGACCGGCTTTATCGAATCTAAATAATGCTGCAGCGAATAATAAGTGTGTGCCAAGGTACCGTTGATGGCCGATACTATGAAGGTTTTCTTTCCCTGCTGATAGTTCTTCAAAATCTTGAGAGCCAGGAAGGGATTCTTTATTCTGATATTGCCGAACACTCCCCAAGGATTTCTGGTGCTGATATCCAAGAATTCCGGACACTTGTGAGACAGCTTCTTCTCTAGTTCGCCAATTAGTGACGATACATCTGTCTTGCCTTGTGAACCAGGCTGCTGATTCTTCCAGTCTCTAATGAACTCAAAAACGAAATTCTTGTCTCTAACTTCCTCTTCAAATACCGGATCTATGTATAATTTCGCGTCTGAAAGTGAAAGCTTAACACTTTGAAGTCCGTAAAGACTGTCGCTCTTCACTGAGGCTATCGCATCAACCTTCAACAGATTCGGCTTCACGTACTTGAAGTCATCAAACATGGTGCCCATGTTATACCCGATTGCAAGAGTCTTCCTATCACCGCTGCGAAGAATTAGCTTCACATGGTCGCTGCTGCTGCCAAACATCTTCGCCTTCTCTATGTTGAGACCTTTAATCAAGAATCTCGGCTCGGGATTAGAGTGGCCAAAGGGTCTCAGAAGTTCGAGCTTATCAAGAATGCCTGACGTAATGGAATCAAGAGACAGAACATCATCGACATCGATCTTGAAAACAGGTTGTTTCTTTCCGTACAACCTTATATAAGCATCGTTTATCGCGGCTCTGAATTTTGATATGTTCTCTTTGTCAATGCTGAATCCAGCTGCCATTTCATGTCCACCAAACTCTCTAAGCAAATGAGAAACTTCATTCAACAAACTTATTATGCTTACTCCTGCAGGACTTCTGGCCGAACCTTTACCGTCTGAACCATTTGTGGCAATTAGGAAAACTGGTTTATTGTGAATTGAAACAAGCCTTGAAGCCACTATTCCTAGTACTCCTAAATGCCAGTTATCTCCATCGATTACTAGAGCAAAATCATCCTTGAAACTTGCAGTGTTTGCGAGATCCTTTTCAGTCTGATCAAAAATCTTTGCCTCTATAGTCTGTCGGTTCTGGTTGTGTTTCAGAAGACGGCTGGCAGTATTCATTGCCGAATCCATGTCTTCGCTTATGAGAAGCTCCAAGGCAACTATAGCGGAAGCCATTCTTCCCGCAGCATTAAGCTTCGGAGCGATCTTGAAAGCGATATCTTGCGCTGTAAGATTCTCAGCTGGAATTCTAAGATATGACAGAAGGGCCTTCAAACCAAGTAATGGACTGCTCTGGATCTTGGCAGTACCTTCCCTGACTATGTAGCGGTTCTCATCCCTGAGCGGGACTATATCGGCGATAGTTCCAAGCGCGACAATGTCCAGATAATCCTCCGGATCAATAGGGCAGTGAAGGGTCTCATTCAATGCCACCAGCAGTTTGAAGGCCACGCCAACCCCGGCAAGTCCCTTGAAAGGATAATCATCGTCCGGTCTCTTCGGATTGATTATGGCATCGGCAGGTGGGAGAACATCCTTCACTTCATGATGATCCGTGACAACAACATTGAAGCCTATCTCCTTTGCGTATGTTATCTCATCGAATGAAGTAACCCCGCAATCTACGGTTATTAGCAGGCTATGCCCCTGGTCTCTCAGGTCCTTGATTGCGTCCTTACTTAAACCGTATCCTTCTTCCAACCTCAGGGGGATGTAGTAGCTAACATCGAACCCCATTCTTTTCATTGCAAGATAAAGGAGCGCAGTGCTGGTAACTCCATCAACGTCGTAATCACCAAAGATTACAATGCTCTCTTTTCTTTCTCTAGTTTCAATGATTGTCCGAACGGCTAGCGGCATATCTCGAAGAAGGAAGGAATCGTGGAGAACAGTTTTGTCAGGATTAAGAAACTTCATCGCCTCAACCTCATTATCGATTCCACGTGTCACCAATAACCTTGCTAGAAATTGATCAATACCCATGAATTCGACCAGTCTATTCACGGCCTCATCATCGGGCTTTAGGAGAAGCCACTCCTTTCTCATAAAGATCCACCCTCTCTTTTTTCTTTTGAAAAGATTATACCATTCTGCACAATAGCTTGGATGAGACACCGACTAGTACCACAAGAAAAGGTATTGTACAATTTGTCCATGAGACTCGATGCTTTTTTGTCTAAATTCGCCGGCTTCAGCAGAAGTCAGAGCAGAAAAATGATCAAAAACAGAGTAGTGACTGTAAATGGCGAAATAGTCAATAGTCCTTCTGCCATTGTTGATGAAAAAGACAAGATAGTTGCCAACGGAATGACTGTAGAGGCTTTTGGCATGATATACATAGCTCTTAACAAACCGGTGGATTATGTTTGTTCAAGAGAGAAAGCCGAAGGCAAGAGCGTCTTTGATCTTGTTGAAACGAACTTCTCGGCGGGACTCTCAGTCGCAGGACGACTTGATAAAGACACGACCGGTCTTGTATTGCTCTCCAACGATGGTAAGTTCATTCACGAAGTTATATCGCCTCGCAATTTCGTGGAAAAAGAGTATATGGTAGAAACTTCCAATGAGATAACCGAAGAACAAGTTTCGGCTCTCTCCCGCGGAGTCTTTATCGGTAAGGATGAATTCTCAAAGCCCGTTTTTCTTGAAGTCCTGGATTCCTCTCACCTCAAAATCGTTCTCACGGAAGGTCGGTATCACGAGGTGAAGAGACTTGTTTCAGCAGCTGGAAACAATGTAAGACGACTGCACAGAACTAGAATTGGCTCTTATGTTCTTTCCAGTGGACTGAAGCCGGGAGAATGGGATTACTTGTCAAATGCAGATAAGAAAAGAATAACCGGGACCTGAGTCCCGGTTATTTGCTATCAAAGTAAGCAAGTATTGCTAGTCAATTTTGGAGAGATTGAACGAGAGATTATGATCTCCCTTTCCAAAATAGCGGTATGTGACCGATACACGGTATCCATCGAGTACGAGCACAACTTCGTAGTATCCTGGATCAAGCTCGACAACTGTGTTGGATCTGCCGTAATCTCTACCGTTTATGAAAATTCTAGCATTTCTTGGATCTGAAGAAATCGTAATCCTTGCAATCGGCCTTTCTTCTATCAGAGTTATTTTTGTCGACGAGCTTGTTCCCGCCGCAAGGTTGACATCCTTACTGTCTGTTATATAACCGGATTTTTCAACTCTGATCGTGTGTCTTCCCGCATCGATATCAATTGAAAGCGGAGATCTCCCGACATAGACATTGTCTACAAAAACTGAAGCATTTGTCGGCTCAGTTTCAACTGTCAGTCTAGCCTTCTTGGCATAAAGAGTAGCACTAACCTGTCTGTCTCTGTCGAGCGAAACACTCGTAGAAAAGTCTTCATAACCATCCGCAGTTACTCTAACGGTGTAGGATCCCTCTCTAAGCGTGAGATTCAATGGTGTTCTGCCTTGATAGGTCCCATTGATATATACGAGAGCATTTGACGGGGAACTAGTAACGTTTAATTTGTAATCTCTCACCTGAGGGCTCAAAGTAATAGACTTAGAAATCGAGCGGTCAAGGACGAAAGTCTCCGAGTAAGTTTCATAACCAGATCTCTCGATCCTTAGATTCTTAGTTCCACCCTCCAAAGTCACGTTCAATGGACTTCTTCCTACGTAAGCATTGTTCACATATACATCGGCTCCGGAGGGACTTGTGATTACAGATAGCTGATGGCTTTGAACAACAGGAGTCAACGTCAAAGATTTCGAGATATTCCTATTCAAAACAAAAGTCTCCGTATAAGTCTCATAACCCGCTTTGGATACACTAAGATTCTTCGTTCCTTCTTCGAGGGTGACATTCAATGGTGTTCTGCCTATTGAACTACCGTTAATGTACACTACAGCGTCACTGGGGTTCGTAACCAGAGAAAGCTGATACTCCTTTGCAAACTTCTGCAGATCAAGCTTCACATCCAGTGTACGCCCACTCTCAATAGTGAACTGTCTGGTTTCGGTCCTGTAACCGTTCATGTACGCTGTAACCATGTGGTTTCCCGGATCGAGGTCTATGTTAACGGGACTCCTGCCGACCATCTTTCCGTCAACGTATAAGGTTGCATTTGACGGGGTTGTGGTTATTCTCGCTCGACCTGTGCTGGGCATAATGTCAAGATAGAACCAGGCAGTGGAGACTGCGTACTCCTGCTTGTCTATCACCGGTATTACTTTCATAGTGACGAAGTCTTCTGCGCCTATACTAGCCCTAGGGAAGATATCTCCCGATTCAGCTCTAACCATAAGATCATCAAGGAAACCAAGCGGCGATGTGGATGCCACTATCTGGAAGATTTCCTTACCGCCGCCGGTTTCGCTGGTCAACTGAAGCCGGTATCTGGTAGTTGCATTGTCAGTCGGAAGAGAGTAGGTAACACCGGCCTTCAGTGCGTTGTTCCGGTCATAGCCGTTAGGGAAGATAAGCTGAATCTCTCCGTTTGGCGTTATGTCGTAAATTGCAACATACGCGTCTTTGTTCACTTTGAAATATGTCTTCACTTCTTCACCGGAATAATAAAGAGAACCATTATCTCTGTCAAGCCAAATAGAGACTTCAAGGCCTCCCTGAGGCTGTTCCGGTACAATTATGACTTTCTGCACATCATAAGTTACTACCCCAAAAACTGATATTGCCAAGAAAAAAAAGAGAATGACTAATATTGTTTTCTTCATATTCTCACCCCTCCCATTATCAGGTATCAATTAGACTGATTTTCATCAACCTCGTTCAATGATCCTTCAACTGCTCTTCCTAACTTATTATACTTCTTGACAATTCCAATCACTAGAAGTGAGATTACTGTTCCAAAACCTAGACCGTATAGACTCCTGACTAAGCCGGTCCAGAGGGGAACGGTCGCATGACAAAACGTGTTTACAATGGAAACGATCACAAGAGACCCTCCTGAAGCTATAATCGGACCGAGCTTTCCTTTGATGTCGAAAGAAAAGTGAAGGAGCAAGGCAAGCAGCGGATATGCAAACAACTCTTTGAAGCGCGGCCGAACAACAAGAAGATTATCGAGGAAGTCTCTCAATGATCTTTCCAGATCAAGAACAAAAGTGAAGTTACCACTTCTAAGGATATAGTAGGCGGCTGCAACAAGAACAAGAGCAACTACCATCAAATCGCCCTTCGTAACCTTCTTAGCGATACTCCTAGCAAAACCGCTAACAAATAACCATCCAGGAAGTGCTACTAGAGATAGTTTTACACCTCGAAAGAGCTCAAGCCCGTTCTGATAATCTGCTCCGACCATAGAAGCGTTCACGGCGATTCCAAGGAAAACCGAAAAGGAGAAGAAGAGAAGAAGTCCCTTGAGAACCCCCGTTTTCAGAGAAGACACCTTGAGATATATGGCGAACTCTCCAGATATCACGGCTAATGGAAGACCCACGATCGGGAAAAACAATAATAAAGCAGTACAGACAACCGCAAGCAGTGGACTGATAGACATCAGGAGGACAAACACGAACAGAGATGCCAAAAGTACAAACCTTGATGAACCTGTCCTAGGAGAGACGATCTCTCCAGAAATCAGCCCTCTGTAATTCAGATCCTCATATACTTCGGAAACCAAATGATCGTAGTCGAAATCGTTGTCAGGTGTCAAAAAAAGTATTGCATCAACACTTCTCTCTCTTATTGCTCTCAGGTATCTTGTCACTGCTTTCTGGATATCGTAGTTTGGATACTCTTTCTTTTTCAGGTTATGTACGCGGAATACCAGAGACTTATTCTCCCTTGCCCTCAGAACTTCAAGGACATAATGGCCTCTTTCATCAAACTCCATATATCCTGCATAAGCGGAGTGGCTGTCAAGAATTGAAGCCAGTTCAGAGACGGTATAAGGAGAAACGCCGGTAAGAATTACGGGTATCTGAAGTTCCAAAATCTCTTCAAGACTGAACCAGTCTTCCCTGAGATCGATCAGAACAACTGAAGATTCAAGCGCGGTCGCCGTCTCAATCTCCTTTACATAAACAAGCTGTTTGGATGGAACTCCTTCAACTGCTTTCTCAGTTATTAACGCCGCGCTGCTGTAATTAGAATCTAGAGCAACTCTCCAGGGAATGTAAAGAAGAATCAATAGCAGTCCAACAATGAAGGCAATGAGGACTACTCCGTTTCCAAGACTTACTGTATTCCTTTTTCTTTCGTTTCTTTGTCTTCTTCGAGGCTTCTTAGGTCTAACGGGAACTTCCGCCAATACTTTTCTCTCCTCCCGATTAGAAGATAAAGAAATAATACAACACCGATTAGAAATGGAGAATACGGCAAAAGAACAATCAATCTCCAGCTCGTGATCATTGAACCAAGACTTGATCCAAAAACCTTGACAAAAGCGGGACTAATATCTCTCTCATCTGAAAATTCATCTATTACTCTAATTAGATCTCGGTAAGAAAATCTCTCCAGAATGTAACCGGCAAAGCTCGAAACCGCGCCGTAGAATACACTCTGATCAGTCTTCTGAGGATATCTCCTATCAAATTCCGTAAAATCAAAAAAAGCGGCTCTCAACTCGGGTCTCCTTGTCCGAGTATGGAGATTCTGAAACCCTTCTGCAATAAGCTCATGATACCATAGAGGGATTTCATCGGGATTAAGACCTTCACTTCTTAGATATTCGAAGAAATAGACGTGCGCAAGTTCATGCCTTGCAACTCCCGACCTGTAAGAAGAGGTGTAGAGAAATATCTGATATATCCCGTTGTCATCAATCGCTGCAGGTTGCTCATGACCTTCGCCCTTAAGAATCGTAAGGCTGTATTTTACGGAGAAACTGTAGATCATTGATAGCTCAGCATTTGCTTCTTCTATCTCTTCTCTGATTTCCAACTGACCGAATCCAGAGACAGTCGCTAAAGTAATGACTAGAATCAGTATTATTGACTTCATTTAAGGTTGACCAACACTTTCTTGAGGTCAACAGCAAGGTGGGAAGCGATCTCGATTCTCTTTCCATTTTCTCTCGTGAAGGAGAGTCTAGAGCAGTGAAGAAAATACCGCTTGAGTCCCGTTATCTTCTTAAAATCTCTATTGAAGTCCCTGTCACCATACACATCGTCTCCGACAACCGGATACCCCGCTTCACTCAACTGGCGACGTATTTGATGCTTCTTCCCGGTAAATAAATCAACCCAAAGCAGTGAGACCGATTCAAAGCACTTTTCAACCTCAAAAGCCATTGACTCCACGAATTTCTCTCTACGCGAGATTAACTTTCGGTTTTCCTCTGGAATACCTTTCACTAGCGTGTAGTAACCCTTTTCTACTTCCCGCTCTCTAAAAAGCCTAGAGAGCTCTCTAGCAGCTTCCGGCGATTTGGCAAAGACAATCACTCCGGAAGTGTGCTTATCAAGCCTGTGAACTGGGCGGGGCACAAAACCTCTGGCATCTCCATATGCCATCAGCCCTTCGATGAGCGTTACTATCTGAATTCCCTTACCGGGATGAACGGATATCCCCGAAGGTTTGTCCACCGCTACTATCAAATCATCTTCGAATAGAATAACAAGGGGAATTTCGTGAGGAGTCAGTTCGCGCGTTTCTTCAAGACGCTTTAGTCTTGAAGGATCTCCTGAAAATACTACATGAATTACATCTCCAATCTTCAGTCTCGAGGAACCGTCTTTCACTCTTTCTCCGTTTACTCTTACGTTTCCCTTTCTCAGAAGCTTGTAAATAGACGAAAGCTTGAGATCCGAGAGCTCTCTTCTCAAGAATCTATCAAGCCTTTCATAAAAATTATCTTTCACGACTTTCAGTTCTCTTTCGATAGAAATCACTCCACTAAATTTTAAGGGGGCTTCAAGCCCCCTTACAAACCTCAGTCCTCAACGCCCAGACCTTTGTTGATACTCTCCACAATATCTCCAACAGTAGAGATACTCTCGATCTGTTCATCCTCAACCTTGAAATCAAATTCATCTTCGAATGCCATAACAAGGTCGACCAGATCAAGGGAATCGGCTCCGAGATCCTCGGTAAGATCGGAATCCATGGCGATTTCATCTTCCTCTACGCCTAGTTTCTCAGAGATTATGCTTTTCACTCTGTCGAAAACTTCATCTGCTGTCAAAGGATTTCCTCCCTTCGAATTCTTTCTGGAAATCGGAACAATTATATTGATCGAAAGCTCCAAAGTCAAATGGGTCTCGATTCTCAAAAGCTTTCATTATTATATAATAATTTGAAAGGCTTTACTTTCGGAGGTTTGCTATGACAAATTTTGAAGAGATGAAAAAGACAGTAATCAAACGAGTCAATCTCGTGCCGAAGGCAGCGCTAATACTTGGATCGGGTCTTGGTTACTTGACGGAACAGTTTGCTGAACCAACGGCAATAGAATACTGCGAGATTCCTGGCTTTCCTGACACTACGGTAGAAGGTCACTCAGGAAGGCTCGTTTTTGGTATTTTCCATGGACTCCCTGTTGTTGCAATGGAAGGACGTTTCCATTTCTACGAAGGTCATGAGATTAAGGACGTTTCTGCCCCAATATACTTGTTCAAGGAACTGGGAGTGGAGAATTTGCTGATCACAAATGCTGCCGGTGGAATAAACAGGAGTTACACTCCCGGAGATATCGTAGCAGTGACCGACATTATTAACTTCGGTTTTCGAAACCCCCTAAGGGGTCAGAATGACAAGCGTTACGGAGTAAGATTTCCCGACATGTCTGAGATCGTCGACAGAAATTGGCTGAATGAACTACGGGTGAGACTTGACAACAAGGGAATAGACTTGAAGGAAGGAACGTACTGTTGGGCTCTAGGTCCAAGTTACGAGACTCCCTCAGAGATTAAGGCATTTGAATCCTTCGGGGTCGATCTCGTCGGAATGTCAACCGTTCCGGAAATAATCTCAGCCAAGCACTGCGGAATGAAGCTTCTTGTTCTTTCTTGCGTGACCAACATGGCCTCGGGAATTCTTAAGGAAAAATTGACTCACGCCGATGTTGTGAAAACAGCCAACAGAATCAGACCCAGATTCACTTCTATCGTGCAGCAAGCAATCGAATCAATAAAGGTGAACAAATCATGATAAGAAGAGTTAACAGTGTCCTTTCATGCATTCAGGAAGCCAATAACGTACTTGTCGTCGGCCATATAATGCCCGACGGAGACTGCATTTCTTCCGTTGTATCTCTTTCAATGGGTCTGGAGAAATTCGGCAAGATAGCCACACCGGCAATCGACTGGAGGATCCCATCGAGTTTCAGTGCCTTTCCTTGGGTAGAAAGAATAAGGGAATATGGCGAGGAAATCTCTGAACCGGACTTGATTATTGTTGTTGACGCATCTTCCCCTGATAGAATCGGTAGGTTTGAAGAGTTTCTAAGAAAGGGCATCCCCTCAATAGTGATTGATCATCATGCCACAAACACTTATTTCGCAAATGAATGCTGGGTAGATGCTTCATATTCGTCGGCTGCCCAGATGGTTCTCGACCTCCTCAAACTTATGGATGTTGAATATGACAGCGATCTTGCCCTGATGAACTACCTTGGCATAGCGACAGATACAGGATTTTTCAGATATTCTAACGTGGATAGCTCGGTCTTTGAGGCTGCGGCTGAACTCGTCAAATTGGGTGCCGATCCCGCCTTTGTTGCAACAACGATTCTGGAGACCAGAAAGATCGAAGAACTATTCTTAGAAAGAGACGCAATCGACAACATTAAATTGATTTCAGAGAACAGGTTTGCTTATTCTTACCTCACCATGAGGGATTTTGAAAGGCACTCTCTGACGGAGGACGATTTTACTGGATTTGTTGGTGAATTGAGATCTATTGAAAGTGTTGAAGTTGCCCTCTTTGCTTCGGAAGCCGGCAAGGGACAGGCCCATGTCTCTTTAAGATCTAAGAGATATTTTGATGTAAGTGAGATCGCGGTCGCGTTCGGAGGTGGAGGACATCAGAAGGCTTCAGGCTTCACTCTCAACTATGAAAGCGATCTAAAAGAGGCTCTCAGAGAGGTCGTCGAGATGATCGATTCCAGGCTTCGAAATGAAACGAATTAGGCAATCAACCTCGCAAGAAGCTGTATGAATTGTGTTATTGGCCACATTATCAACTGAATTATGCCCATTAGAGACAGAACAAGAAGAGTTAGTATTCCGTAGAGTTCATACTTGACCAACCAGTTGACCTGGCTTTCGGGAACGAGCACAGTAACAATATTCGCTCCATCTAGCGGTGGTATTGGGATTAGATTGAATAAAGCAGTGTTGAGATTGATTACCATTGTCCAGTAAACAACATCCGCGATGTAACTGGCAGGAAATAAACTGACACTATCAGGCAAAAAAGTTGAATACTGGTAAAGACCTGAAAGATAAAAGAGAAGACCTGCAACAAGGCCCAAGGAAAAGTTAGCAATAGATCCCGAGATGGAAGTCAGTATAGCTCTGAAATACCCAACTCTTCTCAGTTTCCAATAGTTGACAGGAAACGGTCTCGACCAACCAAACTTGAAAAAGTAATACATCAGAAGGCCGACAGGATCTATTCTTCTAATGAATCCCGGCGCTCCCCATTCTGGCTTGATTGCTTCGAACTTTTTTGCGGTTATGAAACGAGCATACTCATGGGAGAGAATAGTTGCCGCAATTGCTGGTGACAGGCAGAAGAAGTTCCTCATCATTTCAAGCATTTTGATTCTCCCTTCCCGAAAGAACGACCGTTATCTCTCCCTTCACTTCGGAAATTCCGAATCTCTCAATTGAATCAGATACTCTCCCAAAGAACGATTCCTGGAAAAGTTTGGTCATTTCTCTTCCAACAAAAACCTCCCGATCGCCAACTATTTCAAGGAGATCGGTCAAGGTCTCGGTCAGTCTGAACGGGGACTCGAAAAAGACTATGACACTCTCCGCATAAAGCCCTTGAGCAATCTTTCTGAAGATCCTTCTGCGATTCTTCCCTCTTGGAAGGAACCCAAGAAAAGTGAAGTGACTCCCCGGAAAACCGCTAATCGCAAGCGCAGATGAAACGGCGCTGGGACCAGGGGCGATATCGATTTCGAATCCTCTCTCGCGACAGACTCTAATAATCAGAGCTCCTGGATCCGAAACCACAGGCATTCCAGCGTCACTAGAAAGGGCGATTTGCGCTCCCTTTTTTAACCGCTCAATCACGAAAGGCACTCTTTCCTCCTGGTTATGCATGTTCAGAGATACGACCTCTTTCTTGGATATTCCAAGAGTAGAGAGTAGTACCCTCATTCTCCTTGTATCTTCTGCGAGGATAACATCTGCAACTTCCAGTATCTTCCTGCCTCTCACTGTCATGTCATCTAGATTGCCGATTGGAGTTCCGACAATCCAGAGTTTCCCAGTATTTTCCGTCACTTTGAACCTCCGAGCGGTGACTTTGAGGCCATTCCGACTCTCCGTGGAAATTCCGGCGGTGTTTCAACTTCCTTTTCGTAGACTACCAAGAACCTGGTAGATCCGTCTGAAAGACGATATTCCTTCTCTTGGGATAGACTAAGTCCAAGCCTCTCTTCCGCAATTCTTGCGAATCTTCTCTCCTCATTCCACCCAGGTCCCTTATAGAGAACAATGCTGCCACCAATCTTTACCAGTGGGGCCGCGAGCTCCATTGAAATGTCACTCCTTGCTACTGCTCTGAGAAAGGCCGAATCGAAACTCGCTCTTTCCTCGAGAGCAAACTCTTCAGCTCTTGCCGTCTTCACTGTAACATTGCTAAGTTTCATCTTGAGAGCGAATCTTTCGATCTCTTGAGTCTTCTTTGCAATCGAATCAAGAAGCACCCAACATGATTTTGGAAAAACCGCTGCAAGCAAAAGACCGGGAATCCCCCCACCACTTCCGATATCCACATAACTGCCTGTCAACGTAGAATTGGCAAACGGGATCAGAGTGTCCTCGAGGTGCACTGTTACTGCCCTTTCGAATATCCTAACTGATGTGAGATTATGTGGAGAAGAAATCACTAGCTCTAAAAGCATATTACACTTCGAGCGAAGAGATGGTTCAAGCGACTCAAATGAGAACATTACGGCTCATTCCTTTTCGATGCAAGCGTATGCCTCGTGATTGTGAATTGACTCCTGACTGATCACTTCTACCCTGTACCAGTTGATACGATCATCCTCTTGAAGAAATAGAACGACTTCTCGCGAAAGATCCTCTACAAACCGGGGGTTATCATACGAGTGTTCTGTAATATATTTCTCGTCTTCCCTTTTTAGAAGAGAATAGATCGGGGCGCTCGAAGACTTCTCGACGAACTCGATGATTTCTTCAATCCATACAAGAGAATTCATTCTGACGGAGGCAAAGACTTCTGCCCTTTGGTTGTGAGCTCCTCTGTCACTTATCTCCTTTGAACAGGGGCAAACGGTCATGACGGGAACTTTAACTCCAAGAATAAAATCAAACGCCCCATCCTTCATGGTATTGAAAGAACATCCGAATGAACTGAAACTCTCACTACCACTTACCGGAGCATTCTTTCTGATGAAATATGGAAACTCAACCTTAATGTGTGCAACATCTGCTTTAAGTGATTCTTTCATGTCATCAAGAATCGATTCCATATTTCTCGGGGTGATTTTTCGATGGTGTCTCTCCAAAACCTCCACAAATCTAGACATGTGGGTACCTCGAAAATCCTTTGGAAGATCTACAAAAAGATCGAATTTTCCAATTGTCTGTTGTGTCCCGAACTTCCTGTCCAACACAACTATTGGATACTCGATTGACTTTATCCCAACCATATTGATCTTTATGTTCCTCTTGTCCTTCTCATTCTGTACGTCTCTCAAGATTTAGCACCCCTTGAATCTGAAGTATCAAAGAGGTATAATTTTCTAAACGGAGGCGTATCCTAATTGGCTAAGGAGCCGGTCTTGAAAATCGGTGGGGTTGACGCCCCTTGTGGGTTCGAGTCCCACCGCCTCCGCCAGAACCGGGGTTTCCCCGGTTATTTCTTTAATGGGCCAAAATCCGATAAAGGCCAAATGGTAAGCATCGGGCTCCCAACTATCGCTTCCTCCGGAACAAAGCCAAAATACCTGCTGTCGAAGCTATTGGTGGAGTTATCTCCCATCATGAATCTGAAACCTTCTGGAATCGTGACTTTGACTTCCCCGGTTGCAGGGTCCTGACTAATATACTCTTCCATTCCAAGAGGTCCCAGTACTGTATCATAGTACTCAGTATATTCGATTAGCCCCTTGTATGCCTGGTAAAGTCTGTAATACGGCGAAATCCTGACAGAGGGATCATCGGGATGAGCCAGCCCGAAATAGAACATCGGATCGTAGAATATTCCTTCCCTTACGTATCGCTTTTCTTCCAGCGCAGGAGGGATATCCCCATTTACGTAAAGCTGATAGACTGGATTAGCGGAAGTGTAGTCTGGAGCTTTTCTAAGTTCCAGTATGTCACCCGGTTTCCCGACCAGCCGTTTGACGTACTTTACATGACCCCTGTACTCGGCAGGGGCGAATAGGTCCATGAATTTATCAAACCCCCGCAGATACTTCTGCGATTCGATATCCACATACGGAGTCCAAAACACGACGATATCCCCATAGTCCGGTTCTCTATATTCATAGGTGACTTTCTCCACGAATAGTCGAGCGGGAGGGTTAATTGTAGGTATCATCGAGCCAGTCGGAACTAACATCGTCTCAAAAACAAACAGACGAATTATCGTACCAAAGACAACCGCGTAAAGAATCGCCTTTCCCCACTCTCTAACTTCGTGGAGAAAGCGCGATCCTTTCTTTTCAGAGGCCTTTTCCGACATTTTGGCAGACACTTAGCCTCAGTCCCTTTTCTCTTTAATCTTTACCTTACCCTTCACATCTCGAATGTAGTAGATCTTAGCTCTTCTAACCTTTCCCCTTCTGA
>Ga0172377_10002252_pt1 | contig 19686 bp, 17 predicted proteins | sample Pumphouse3metaG_FD_119749 | JGI IMG/M metagenome (GOLD analysis project Ga0172377, IMG submission 119749) | Leachate microbial communities from a municipal landfill in Southern Ontario, Canada - Pumphouse #3 metaG | ecosystem: Engineered > Solid waste > Landfill > Unclassified | place: Canada...
AATCAGAAAAATATCCAAGGTTTTCCAAATACCATTTGTTATTTGTCCATACTAAAGCGTTTATCGCTATAGCATCAAACAAAAGCAAATAGAAAATTATAATCCGGAAAGTGTTCATTTTTTAGCGAAGATTATTTGCCGCTTCTCTTATTTTATCTGCAGATATTTTCAAAAGATTCTTTTCTTTTTTTGAAATATCAATTTCAATCTTTGCTTCTATTCCGTCTTTTCCTAAAACCACAGGAGAACTCAAGCAAATATCCCTGATTCCGTATTCTCCGTTAAAATAATGAGAAAGGGGCAAAACTCTTTTTTTATCAAATAAAATTGTCTCAGATATTTGGGCAATTCCTCCTGAGATGGCAAAATATGTCGCCTGTTTTCCTTCTATAATGGCATAAGCGGCATTTTTGGCTTTGTCTGATATTTTTTCTTTTACATGAGGAGAGAGCTTTTTGAACTTGTCTATATGCGTATTTCCGACAGTAGCAGTACTCCAAAGAGGCACTTCGCTGTCTCCATGCTCTCCTATAATGTAGGCATGAGCGCTTTGAGGGTTAATTTTTAGCTCTTCTCCAAGAAGAAAGCGGAATCTTGCCGAATCCAAAATAGTCCCCGTTCCTATTATTTTGTCTTTTTTTTCCGGAAACATCTTTACGGTCAAATAAGTAAGAACATCAACCGGATTTGTCACCATAAGAATAATTATATCCTTGTTCTGTTTAAAAATATTACTCGCTACGTTTTTAACTATATCCCAGTTTTCTTTAATAAGATCCATCCGAGTTTCTCCTTTTTTCTGACTAACTCCGCAACAAATAATCGCAATCTTACTATCTTTTATGTCTTCATATGTCCCTGCCTTTACTTTTGTATAACCCCAAAAAGGAACCGAATGCTGAAGATCCATGGCTTGGGATTTGGCAAGTTTTTCGTTTTTATCAATAAGAACGATTTCTCCTGCAATTTTGCCGGCAATAAGAGAATAAGCCGCTGTGCTCCCGACAAATCCCGCTCCGATTATTGTAATTTTGTTTTTCATCATATTGTTATTTTTCTAAAATATGCTTTTTTATCGCGTTTAAAATATATTTATGGATTTCTTCAATCGACAGCAACTTTCCATTTTCAAGGCATTCTATTATTTTAAATTCTTTTTTAAATTTCTTTCCGAATTGAAGATAGGAAGAAAGGGCAAAAACCAGATGCTTTTTGTCTTTTTCATGAATATCTCTCTTCTTTTTTCCAAGATAAAGCATCTTCTTTTGTTTTTTCTCCTTATCGGTTATTTTTGAAGATAATTTCAAAGAAAAATCGGCAGATGTCTTTAAAAAAAGAATAATATCCGGCTTTGGTATTTCAAAAATGCCGTATTCCAGATCAAAAAGCCATTTGAAAAACTTTTCTCTTTCTTTCTTTTCTTTAATCTTTCCTCCCTGGTGTCCGGCATTTGAAGCCGTATATCTATCCGAAATGACAATTTTCCCTTCTCTTAGCCATTCTTTAATTTTAAATCCGGCGTTATACCTGTCGCAAGCGTAGAAAATGGAAGCTCTATAAGGGCCGACTTCTTTCGCACTGCCGTATTTTCCGTTTAAATATTCCTCAACAAGTCCGGCTGATTTTTTTCCGTATTGAGGAAAATCAATCCTTTCAACCTTATACCCCTCTTCTTTCAGGCGCTTTTCCAAAAGTTTGGTTTGGGTTGATTTACCCGAACCATCAAGGCCTTCTATAACGATAAATTTTCCCTTTTTATTCATTTCCTCTATTATGCCACTTTAAAACTTAAAATTCAAATAAAAAGGTTAAATACATCTTACTTGTTTTTCAGGTCTTCTCTCAGTTTTCTGTGATAATTAATTGCAAAGCGATGAGCTTCATCTCTTAAGTAAATAAGCTTTTTTTTGTCCGCATTTTCGGGAACTTTTCCAAAAAACTCGTTTTTTTTCCTTTCTTTTCCTTTGGCAATAGATATAACGGGTATTGTTATCCCTAAATCATTTAAGGTCTTTTCCACAATGTTTTTTTGGCCTTTTCCTCCGTCTATTAAAATCAAATCTGGAAAAGTCCAATTATTCTTAAATCTTCTTTCTATCACTTCCTTTAACATTGCAGTATCGTTTGCTTTTTTTATGGTTCTTATTTTAAACCTTTTATATTCTTTCTTTTCCGGCTCTTGATTTATAAAAACAGCCATTGAACCTACGGCAAAAACGCCCGAGATATTTGAAATATCATATCCTTCCCATCTTTCTTTTTTTTCTTTTTTAAGATAAGAATCAAAATCAACAAGAGCAATATCTCTTATGCGGTAAAGAAAATTTAATTTTCTCCTTATTCTTTCCGCTTTTTCAAATTCCATTTTTTTAGCTCTTTCTTTCATCTCTCTTTCCAAATCATTTATTATTTTCTTTTTTTTCCCTTTAAGAAAGTCCTTGATGCTTTTTATATTTTTCAAATAGTCCTTTCTGCTTATTTTATTAATGCAAACTCCCGGACAAAGGCCTATTTGATAATCAAGACAAGGCCTGCTAAATTTTTTATTCGGCCCATGGGTGCTATAAGGAAATATTTTCCTTATAACTCGCATTGCTTCTATCAGCATTTTTGAAGAAGTAAAGGGGCCAAAAAATTCTTTATTTTTAAATTTTCCTATTTCCTTTCCTCTTAAGAAAAAAGGACGAGGAAAATAATCATCGCTAAAAACAACGTAAAGAAAACTTCTATCATCTTTTTCTTTGACATTGTAAAACGGCCTATGTTTTTTAATAAGGTTAGCTTCTAGTATAAGCGCTTCAAGAACAGTATCTGTTTTAATAAAATCAACGCTGCAAGCTTCGCTTACCATTTTTTTAACCTTTGCTTCCGGATTGCTAAAATAGCTTTTGACTCTTCTATTTAAATTCCCGGCTTTGCCGATGTATATTTTTTTTCCTTTTCTGTTTTTGAAAATATAAACGCCGGGCGTCTGAGGAATATTTTTTTTAATTTCTTCCATTTTTTTAATAAATCACGGAAAAACCTTGACAGGGTTTTATGATATGCTATACTTTAGATAGTCCTTTCAGACAGCCACACAACACCACACCAAGGGTTCTCATTACGAGGACCCGCTTTTTTTATTGTTTTTCTTTTGGCAGTTTTTCTCTCAAATATTCCCCCGTTGCGCTTATCTTCTTTCTTGCCACTTCCTGAGGAGTTCCAAAAGCAATCACTTCTCCTCCCTTCTCTCCCGCTCCGGGGCCAAGATCTATTATATGATCTGAGGATTTTATAACATCAAGGTTATGTTCTATAACAACAACCGAATTACCTCTGTCAACCAGTTTTTGAAGGACAACAATAAGCTTTGAAACATCATCATAATGAAGACCAACCGTCGGCTCATCTAAAAGATAAAGCGTTTTTCTGCTGTCTCTTCTTGAGAGTTCAGAACAAAGCTTTACTCTTTGGGCTTCCCCCCCTGACAAAGTTGTAGCTGACTGCCCAAGCTGTAAATAACCAAGTCCCACTTCATTTAATGTTTTCATTTTCTGCTCAATCCAAGGGATATCGTCAAAAAAATCCAGCGCTTCTTCAACTGTCATTTTTAAAACTTCATATATATTCTTTCCTTGATATTTTACCTCCAAGGTTTCTCTGTCAAATCTTTTTCCCTGACAAACATCGCAAGTGACGTAAACAGTAGGAAGAAAATGCATTTCTATAGAGATATATCCATATCCTTTGCAATTCTCGCATCTTCCTCCTGGGACATTAAAACTGAATCTTCCCGACTTATACCCTCTATATCTTGATTCCTGCGTATAAGCAAACAAATCTCTAATATGAGTAAATGCTCCGGTATACGTTGCCGGATTGGAACGGGGAGTCCTTCCTATTGGCGATTGGTCTATATTTATTACCTTATCTATATATTCCAGTCCCAATATCGCCTTATATTTTCCCTCTTTCATTTTTGTTCTATAAAATTTATTTGAAAGATGTTTATAAAGAATATCATAAACCAGTGTGCTTTTTCCGGAACCGGAAACGCCGGTTATTGCAACAAATCTTTGCAATGGAATATCCACATTTATTTTTTTAAGGTTGTTTTCAAAAGCCCCCCTTATTTTCAAAAAAGGAGATGTTCCTATCTTTCTTCTTCTTGTTGGAACAGGAATTTCTTTTTCTCCTTTTAAATATTGTAAAGTTAAGGAATTTTTATCGTTTCCTTTCAGTAGTTTTTTTGTTTCTCCAAAAGCAACTATTTCTCCTCCATGGACTCCCGCTCCGGGGCCAAAATCAACCATATAGTCGGAAGCAAAAATCGTTTCTTCGTCATGTTCAACTACAATAATTGTATTTCCCAAATCTCTTAATTCTTCAAGCGTTTTTATAAGCCGGTTGTTGTCCTTTTGATGGAGGCCTATTGTCGGCTCGTCTAAAATATAAAGAGTCCCGACAAGCCCTGAGCCAATCTGGCTTGCAAGGCGTATTCTTTGAAGCTCTCCTCCGGATAAAGTATTGGATTTTCTGCTCAAAGTTAAATAATCAAGTCCTATCTTGGAAAGAAAGCCAAGCCGCCTTATTATTTCCCTTAGAGAATTTTCGGCAATTTCCTTTTCTTTTTCAGAAAAACTATCTTTTAAAGCAGTAAAAAAATCAAGAGAAAGAGCAACTGGCATTTCCGTAATTTCCCAAATATTCTTCTTGTTTATTAAAACGCTTAGTGCTTCCTTCCTTAATCGCTTTCCCTGGCATAGAGAGCACCTTTCATTTGACCAGGGATATTTTAGCCCAAGACCGTTGCAATCAGGACAGGCTCCATAAGGACTGTTGAAAGAAAAAAGTTTGGGTTCTATTGCCGGATAAGAAAAGTTATCTTTAAAACAGGAAAGCTTCTCTGAAAAAAGGTGCTCTTTTTTATCAATTAAGACATAAACTGTTCCTCCTCCTTTTAAAAGTCCTGTTTCCACCGCTTCGCTAAGACGAAGGCGGTTTTCTTTTTCATTAAAATCAGTATTGCCTGGAATTTTATCTATGACAATATCAATGTTATGCTTTTTATTTTTAAGCAATATTATCCTTTCTCTTAGCGACTTGAATTCTCCGTCAATTCTTGCTTCTTTGAACCCTAAATTAAGAAAATCGTATAGAAGCTGGTAATATTCTCCCTTTCTTCCCCTTACAACAGGAGCCATTATAATAATATTTTCTTTTGAAGAAAAACCGGCTATTTTATCCACAATCTGCGACAAGGTTAAAGTTTGAAGCTCTTTATTGCATAAAGGACAATGCGGTTTTCCGATTGAAGAGAATAAAACTCTTAAAAAATCATAAATCTCCGTTATTGTCGCAACGGTTGAACGGGGATTTGAAGAATGGCTTTTCTGGTCTATTGAAATTGCGGGAGAAAGACCCTCTATCTCATCAACATCGGGCTTATCAAGCTTTACTAAAAACTGCCTGGCATAGGCCGAAAGAGATTCCACATATCGCCTCTGTCCTTCGGCAAAGATAGTGTCAAAAGCAAGAGAAGATTTTCCGGAACCGGAAACGCCGGTAAAAACAGTAAGTTTATTGCGGGGAATTTCCAAATTGACATTTTTAAGATTGTGCTCTCTTGCTCCTTTAATAATAATCTTTTCTTTCATATCGTTTATTTTTTCTTCTTTAATATTTTAATTTCATCCCTTAAGATTGCCGCCAATTCGAAATTAAGAATTTTAGCGGCTTTGCGCATTTCTTCTTCTTTTTTCTCTATTGTTTCTTTCACCGCTTTTTTGCTTTTTCCAATAGGCTTCATTTCCAAATTCAAAACATCTTCAGCAAGTAAAATATCAGTAATTTCTTTTTCAATGCTTTTTGGAATAATATTATGCTTTTTATTATAGGCAATCTGCATTTTTCTTCTTCTGTTTGTTTCGTTTATCGCTTTTTTTATAGACGATGTTATTGAATCTGCGTATATTATAACCTCTCCTTTTACGTTTCTGGCGGCCCGTCCTATTGTTTGAATAAGAGATGTTTCCGATCTTAAAAATCCTTCTTTATCGGCATCAAGAATAGCAACAAGAGAAACTTCAGGCAAATCCAATCCTTCTCTCAAAAGGTTCACTCCGATTATTAAATCAAATATTCCCTTTCTAAGACCGGTTAAAATCTTGATCCTATCAAGGGGCTTAATATCGCTGTGTATGTAAGCAACTTTAATGTCTTTATTTAAATCTTCGAAATAAGAAGTGAGATCTTCGGCCATTTTCTTTGTAAGAGCGGTCACAAGGGAACGTTCTTTCTTTTTCGCTTTTTCCAATATTCTAAGAACAAGGTCGCTAATCTGGGTTTTCGCAGGCAAAACGGTAATCTTAGGGTCAATCAACCCCGTAGGCCTTATAATCTGCTCTACTATATTCTGGCTCTTCTTCTTTTCATAAGGGCCGGGAGTGGCGGAAGCATAAATAACATTATTTATTTTTTGTTCAAATTCTTTAAAGCTTAAAGGGCGGTTATCCATTGAAGAAGGAAGGCGAAAACCAAAATCAATCAAATTCTTCTTTCTTGAAGCATTTCCTCCGAACATTGCCCCTATTTGAGGAATAGTAACATGAGATTCGTCTATAATGGTAAGGTAATCATTTCCGAAATATTCAAGCAAAGAAGAAGGCGGCTCTCCTTCTTTTCTCAAAGAAAGATGCCTTGAATAGTTTTCAATGCCATTGCAATATCCAAGCTCTTTTATCATTGCAATATCGTTTTTAGTCCTTTGTTCCAAACGTTCCGCTTCAAGAAGTTTTCCTTCTTTCTCAAAATATTGAAGCCGTTCTTTAAGCTCTTCTTTGATATTTTTTAAGGCAAGCTCTCTCATTTCTCCCAAAGAAAGAAAATGGCGAAGAGGGGAAATAAAAATTTCATTTGCAATATTTTTTTCTTCCGGATTTAATCCCAAAACAGGATCAATCACCAAAATATCGGAAACCTCTCCTTCTTTTATTTCAAAATCATATATTACCTCTTCATTGGGAGGCATTATTTGAATTGAATCGCCCCTGACTCTGAAAGTCCCTCTTTTCAAAACAGCGCTTCTTTGAAGCTGCATTTTTAAAAGCTGGAGAACAAGGGATTTTTTATCCATTTTGTCTCCTTTTTTAATTTTAAAAATATTCTCTTTGTAGACCGAAGGAAGCCCAAGATCATAAATACAGGAAACGGAAGAAACCACAATCACGTCTTTTCTTGTCAAAAGAGCCGTTGTTGCCGCATGTCTCAAACGGTCAATCTCTTCATTTATCATCGCCTCTTTTCCGATGTATGTATCGCTATTTGGCATATAGGCCTCCGGCTGATAGTAATCGTAATATGAAACAAAATAATGGACTGAGTTTTCCGGGAAAAAAGCCCTAAACTCATTGCAAAGCTGGGCGGCAAGGGTTTTATTATGGGAAATAACAAGAACCGGCTTTTGAATTTTTTCTATTACATTAGCCGCTACGAATGTTTTTCCCGAACCGGTTATGCCAAGAAGAGTTTGCCTTTTTTTGCCTTTTTTTATTCCTTCAACAAGTTTTTTTATTGCTTTTTCTTGATCTCCGGCAGGTTTAAATTTTGAAACAAGCTTAAATTTCATTGTATTTTAAAACAGAACACTCCCCTAATCTTGCATCTTAGGGGGTGCCTATCTTAGATTTTACCTTCCTTATTTTATAAAGTCAATTTTTGAAAAACTAAAGCTTTCAAATTAAGAAAGATTATATTTTATTTTCTTAATCTTGTAAGCTGTTTTAATTGGAGAAGAAATAACAAACTCTTCGCCAGCTTGCCGTCCTAAAAGCGCTTTTCCTACCGGAGATTCGTTGGAAATTTTTCCCAAAGAAGGATTGGCTTCAAAGCTACCGACAATCTCGAATTCATCTTCAAGTCCGTCAATTTCAAGAAGAACTTTGGCTCCGGGCATTATTTTTTCCTTGTCTTCTTTTTTGGGAGGAAGTATGATTTGGGCATTTTTTAGAATAAGTTCAAGTTCAGCAATTCTCCCATCCAAAAGCTCCATATCTTCAAGATAAGACAAATACTCGGGATTTAAGTCCTCTGAATGCAAAAGCTCCGGCGCTTCACCTTTTATTTTGCGCCTTTTAATATCCAAAAGGCCTTCGTGCTCTTTTTTCGCCTTTTCAAGTCCCTTTTTTGTTAAATAAAACTTTTTTTCCAAGTACATTGCCTTATTTATTAAAACAACCTCTTTTTGGAGGAGGTTGCTGCTTTTTATTTTTTTATTCTTTCTTCCTCCTCCTTCCCTAACCCTCTTTAAAGATAATACTAAAAACAACTCTGAAATTTGTAAGATAAAAGAGAGAAGAAAGATTTGAAGAATAAGCGTTTTTCATATTGCTTTTTATTTCAACACCAGTTTATCTTTTTACAAGGCCGTTGTCAAGGAAAATTAATCCTTGTAATATTTTTTATCTTTTAGTTTTTCGGGCAAAAAACTCTCTTTGGAATACTTCTCATAATCTTTTCCATATCCCAAATCTTTCATAAGATTTGTAGAAGGATTACGTAGTTTCAATGGAACAGGCAAATTACCGTATTTTTCAGCGTCAAAGGCCGCTTTCAGATAAGCATCGTAAGAGCTTCTGTCTTTTTTGCACTTGCAAAGATAAACCGTTCCGCTTGCCAAATTTATCGCGCATTCTGGCAAGCCGATAATTTCAACCGCCCTAAAAACATCGTTTGCGACAACAAGAGCTGTCGGGTTGGCAACTCCGATATCCTCGGAAGCGAAAATGACCATTCTTCTTGCTATAAACTTAGGGTCTTCTCCTCCCTTGATCATTCTTGCCATATAATATAATGCGCCATTTACCTGTCCGGCCCTCATGCATTTTATAAAAGCGGAAATAATATTGTAATGCTCTTCTCCTTTTTTATCATATTTTAAAAACCTGGACTGTATTGTCTCTTTTAAGGTCTTTAAAGATATTTTTCCGTATAGATTAACAGTATTTTCGATATATGTAATAGCTTGCCTCGCATCTCCGTCTGAAACTTCTATCAGCCATTCCTTTGATTTTTTATCCAAATTGAATTTTGTCCGGGAAATAATTCTGTCCATTTCTTCTTCTGATAACTTATCTAGGACAAAAACCCTGCATCGAGAAAGCAATGCGGAAATTACTTCAAAGCTCGGATTTTCGGTAGTTGCTCCTATTAAGGTAATCTCTCCCGATTCAACATAGGGAAGCAAAAAGTCCTGCTGGGATTTGCTAAAACGATGTATTTCGTCTAGAAATAAAATCTTGGGAATGCCAGATTGATTATCTTCCAATATCTTTTGAATATCCTTTTTTCCTGAAGAAACAGCAGACAGTTCGTAAATATTTGCTTTTAAAGAATAAGCATAAATTCTAGCAAGAGTAGTTTTTCCACAACCCGGAGGGCCCCAGAGAATAAAAGAAAAAAGATGGCCCTGCTTTATAGCAAGCCGCAAGGGCTTGTTTTCCCCCATTAAATGATCTTGCCCGATAAATTCTTCAATATTTTTTGGCCTGATTTTAAAAGCTAGCGGTTCCATATTTATCTTTATACTAGCTTATAGGACTCCTGTTTGGCAAGAATATCTTTACATTATTTCTTTTTTGATTAGAATACCAAAAGCTCTTTCTAATAAGGAGAAAAGGAAATGACAAAAGCGGCAAAAATTATTGTTATCGGAGAAGAGAAAGAAAGAAAATCGCTTATTTCTCTCTTCCTTATATCAAGAACAAATTTGCCCTTTTTCAGAAGCAGAGAGCTTAAAATTAAAAAATGCGCCAATTCAAAAGAAGCGGAAACGGAAGTTAAAAAAGGGTTTTTCCCCGATATAATAATAATTTCCCAGAAAGAATGGGAAAAAGAAGAAAAAGACCTTGGCTCTTTAGAAGATAAAGGCATTCATTTCCTTATAGCTGACATATAAACGGGGGAGTTCCCCCGTTTTTTTCATATTCCAAAAAGAGAAGAAGCATTCTCAAATGTCTTCTCTTCAATTTCTTTAGAAGAAACCTTTTTTATTTTAGCTATTTTTTCTATCACATGCTTTATAAAAAGAGGTTCGTTCCTTTTGTTTCCTTCTTTTTCAGGAGTAAGATAAGGGCAGTCGGTTTCAATTAGAATTCTATCAAGAGGGCATTCTTCAATCGCCTTGTCTAAGTTCATTTTGAAAATAATACCATTAAATCCAATATAAAAGCCAATATTTAAATATTGTTTCATCTCTTGGACTGTTCCCGTAAAACAATGGATTACTCCCTTAAGATTATAATCTTTAATAATATAAACAACGTCCTTATGGGCCATTCTGCAGTGCAAGATAACCGGCAAAGAAAGCTCTTTAGCTAAATCAAGCTGCTCTCTAAAAACCTTTTTTTGCTTTTCTTTAAAAAGCTCTTTCTTTTTTGTCGTTTTGGGCTTGTAATAATAATCAAGTCCTATTTCTCCTATTGCAACGACTTTATCCGATTTTGACAGCTCTCTATATTTTTTTTTGTTGAATTCTTCGCCTTTTGTTTCAAATCCTCCTTCTTCCTTGTCTGTCTTTATTTTCATAATTCCAGAGGTGGAATGTATTGGATGAAGGCCTATAGTCGCATAAACTCCTTTTTTGCTCATATTTGCAATTTCAACCGCTTTTTTGCTTGTTTCATATTTTGAACCAACATTAATAATCCAAATATTATTATCAATCGTTCTTTTTAAGACCTCTTTAAGGTCTTTTTTGTAAGCGTTGAAATTAAGATGGCTATGAGTGTCTATAATCATTAAACTTATGCTAGCAAAAAAGGGGGCACGAATCAATCATTGACTCGCGCCCTTTAAATACTTGTCCAGAGAAGGAACTACTTGGTTTCCTGCCTGCTTTTTGTGATTGCGTCAAACACCTCCTTGCGGTGGACAGGAACCTCCTTTGGGGCCTCAATGCCGAGGCGAACTTTGTCGCCTCTAATTTCAACGACGATAATCGTAATATCGTCGTTAATGACAATACTCTCGTTCTTTTTTCGAGAAAGCACCAACATAAAAAATCCTCCTTCCTGGAAAAACAGCTCCCGAACCAAGTTGATTCTAAAAAGAGCTGTCTAAACAATAACAGGATTTACTGAAAATGTCAAATAAAAAAGGACAGGAAATTCCGGCCCTTTGTTTTTCTAAAAAACCTAATCTTTGAACCTTTTAAAAGATTCCCTTTTTTTAATAAATTTTGTTTCGGGGTTAAAGAGAAAATAATAAACCAAAAAAAAGAGCAAAAACGAAAGAACAATTTTACCAATTAAAACTATCATGGCTTCTCTCCTTTTAAAAGAATTCAGTTTTCAGGTAAAATACTAATTAAATATCTAATTGTCAAATGATTCTGAAAAAAGAATTTCAAGAGCAAGTATTACAGCTCCTAAAACCGGCTCTTTTTTGTTTCTTATAAACACAACTCTGTTTGCAATCTTTTTTATTTCTTCTTTAACAAAATTAAGAATGATTTTTGAATTAAACATGCTTCCGCTTAAAACCAAGGGAAATTCTTTTTTTTGAAAATCCAGCTTTTTTATCGCCACTATCGCAGAAAAAGAAAGTTTTTTTGCCGCTTCTTTTAGTATCTCTTTTGCTATTTTGTCTTTTTTTTCTCCCGCTTCTGCTACAAAAACAGAAAGGGAACAAATTTTTTCATGAAAACCTTTGGAATATATTTTTTCAATCAGCTCTTCTTTTTTCTTTATCTTTAATTTTTTGAAAATAAGATTTTTAAGCAAAGTTTCTTTTTCCCTGCCGTCTATTTGCTTAAAAATATACCTTAAGGCCTCCTGTCCGACCCAAAAAGCAGATCCTTCTTCGCTTAAATATCCCCATCCGTCAATTTTTACTTCTTTTTTCCCCGTCCATCCATGAATAACCGCCCCCGTTCCAGCATTCAAAAGAATTCCATTTTTTTCATTTGTCACCGCTCTAAACCCGACAAGCTGGTCGCTTTCAATTACAATTTTTCCGGTAAAAGAAGAAAAAAATGAATTCTTTAAAATTTCTTTTTTAATCTTGTCTTTTTTTTCTTTAAATTCCTCCTCTACGCAAGGAAGTCCTAAAAAAATAATAGAAATGTTTTTTATTCCTACTTTAACTGCCGATTCTTTTATAGCTTTCACTATATTTTCCACCGCCTCCTCAATTCCTATGTTTCTTGGATTTGAAGAACCTGACCTTCCTTTTCCTAAAATATTTCCATTTCCGTTAGATAAAACGGCTATTGTCTTTGTTCCTCCGCCATCAAGCCCTATTACAAATAATTCTTTTTTAAAACTATTTTTCATTTAAGATTCAATTCTTGGAAACAGAGGAAGATTTGATTCATTTGCAAAAGTTTCCTTCCTTTCTATCTGGTTTTTAATTCTTTCTGATGTCTCCGGCAGAAAAGGAGAAAGCATAAGAGATATTTCATCAAGAGTTGAAAGAAGCTCTCCAAGAACATTTTTTGACCCTTCTTTGTTTTCCCATGGCCTTTTTTCTTCAATATATTTGTCGGAAAACCTTACTATTTCCCAAACCTCCTTTAAGGCAATATCAAATCTGAAATCCTCTATTGCTTTTCTATAGAGTTCTTTTTTTTCCTTTACAATATTAAGAGGAGAAGCAATATCAAAGCCGTTTTTTTGAGCCATTGTCCTTACTCTTGATAGAAGATTGCCAATTCCAAAGGCAAGGTCATGGTTATACCTGTCTTCAAATTTTTCAAAAGTAAAATCGCCGTCTTCCATAGAAGGAATTTCCCTTAAAAGATAATACCTTACCGCATCCGTCTTGTATTTTTCAACAAGCTTAAAAGGGTCAATAACGTTCCCTAAAGATTTTGACATTTTTTGCCCGTTTACGGTTATAAATCCGTGTATCATTATAGCTTTTGGAAGCTTTAGAGAAAGAGAAATAAGTATTGCCGGCCATATAAGGCAATGAAACCTAAAAATATCTTTTCCAATGCAATGAACATCGGCAGGCCAGTATTTTTTAAATTCTGCCGACTGTTTTTCGTATCCCAAAGCGGAGATATAATTTGTAAGGGCGTCCAGCCAAACATAAAGAACTTGGCTTTCATCCCCGGGAACCGGAATTCCCCACTTTAATTTTTCTTTTGAGCGTGAAAAACTGACATCTTCAATTCCTTGCCTGATAAAAGAAAGAACTTCGTTTTTTCTTTTTTCCGGGAATATTTTTATTTCTCCTTTTTCAATTGCATCATAAACAACCGAAGAATATTTAGAAAGCTTAAAAAAGTAGTTTTCCTCAGCTACAATTTCCGGTTCTCTTTTATGAACCGGGCATTTGCCATTTTCAAGGTCTTTTTCAAGCAGAAAGGTTTCACATCCAAAACAATAAAGACCCTGGTATTTTTTTTTATAAATATCGCCTTTTTCTTTCAGTTTTTCCCAAACTTTGAAAACGGAAGGCCAATGCTTTTCTTTATCGGTAGTTCTTATAAAAAAATCATTGGAAAGATTAAGAGCCGCTTTCAGCTCTTTATATTTTGAAGAAATTTTCTCAACAAATTCTTCCGGAGTTTCTCCTTTCTCTTTTGCCGTTTTCTCAATCTTTTGCCCATGTTCGTCTGTTCCGGTCAAAAAGAAAACGTCTCTTTTAGAAAGACGGTAATACCTTGCTAAAACATCCGCTTGAATAATTTCAAGGGCAAATCCGATATGGGGATTTGCATTAACATAAGGAATGCTGGTTGTGATATAGAACTTGTTCATAATCCAACCGACTCTCTTTCTCTTTTCTTCTCAAGAAATTCTTTCAAAAATTCAAAAAGTATCGCTACAAGAGGAATGACAAGTATCGCTCCTAAAAGGCCCCAGAGTTTTCCTCCTATAACAAGGGATATAAGAACGATTACAGGAGGTATTCCTATAATCCTCTTCATAAGTATTGGAGTCAGTATTCCTCCTTCAATTTGCTGAATTAAAACAAAGGCCAAAATAACAAAAAGTCCTTTAAGCGGGTCTATTGGAAATATTATAAAAAAGAGAAATAGCCCCATTACGGCAGGTCCGATGTACGGAATAAAATTCAAAAAACCGGACAAAAGCCCCAAAGAAAGAGGATAATCGATGTTAAAAAGCAAAAATACTATATACGAGGCAACTCCGACAAAAAAAGAAACGATAACCCTTACGGCAAACCAGCCCGCAACTTTTTTCTCGCAGCGCTTCCAAATGGTTAAAATATAGTTTTCATAATTTTTCGGGAATAAAACAGTAAGGCCTTTTTCAACTATTCCTTTTTCAAGAGAAAGAAAAAAGGCAGTGGCAATAACAAAAAATCCGGAAAAGAACCCTCCAAAAACAACGATAAGAGCGCTAAAAATATTATTTGTCATCTGCTCAACCGAACTATAGGCAAGAGAGGCAATTTCCTGTATGTTCTCCGTTGTCTTGAATCCAAACATAGAAAGAAAAGGAGAGATTGCTTCAAAATACGAAGGAAGGGATTGCAAAAGATTTTTTACTTCGTTTACAAAAAGAGGAGCGATTGAATATATTGCAAGAGCAAGAAGACCGAAAAAAACAAGATAAACAAAGACAACCGACAAAACTCTTGGAATCATTTTTCTTGTCAAAAAATCAATTACAGGATTAAAAAGAACCGAAATAATAAGGGCAAAAATTACCCAAATAAGAATATCTCTTATAAGAAAAACAAGATAAAAAGAAACCACGACAAACAGTATTCTGAAAATCGTGCCCCAAGAAATGTCTAATAGTTTTCTTTCTTCCATATTTTTGAAAAACTGTCTTTTTCTTTAAAAGGGCCTATTAAGGCCAAGTTTAACTTTTCCGGTTTGAAAATGTCCTTTGCAACATTTAAAACATCTTCCTCCTTCACTTTGTCTATTTTATCATAAATCTCTCTTGGTGTTAATATCTCTTTTTTCAAAAGCTCTTGCAAACCGAAAAAAGAGGCCCTGCTGTCGGACAATTCCAGAGAAAGAGCCATTTTTCCCTTCAAGTGGTCTTTTACTTTTGAAAGCTCTTCTTTTGTAATTTTTTTTCTTGAAATATCTCTATATTCTTTTAAAATGACGCCGATTGCTTTTTTTGCTTTATCGTTTCTTACTCCCGCTCTTGTTACTAAAAAACCCGTATCGCTTTCAAAGGACGTTTCCGTTCTTATATAATAGGCGAGCCCAAGACGTTCTCTAACTTTCACAAAAAGGCGAGAGCTCATCATTCCTCCAAGAAGAACCGACAAAACTTCCATTTGATACTTTCTTTGGTCAAAAAAATTGTAACCCCTTGCTCCAAGGCAAAAATGGGTCTGATCGGTCTTTCTATAATGAATTAAAGTTTGAGGCGAATCTTGATTTTCTACAACTTGTATTTTTTCAGAAGGAGAAGTGTTCCTTATCTTGGAAAAGTATTTTTCAACTTTATTTTTAATATTGCTATTATTGAAATTTCCGGCAAGACAGACAACCGTATTTGAAGCAACATACTGTTTTTCCAAATATTTTTTAATATCTTCTCTTTTAATGCCTTGAACAGTTTCTTTTGTTCCCGCTATATCCCATCCGGCAGGCTGATCTCCATAAAGGAGCTCAGTCCATAAATTTTGGACATAATAGGTGGGATGATCGTGATACATATTAATCTCTTCTATTATCACCCCTCTTTCTCTTTCAACTTCTTTTAAGTCAAGCTTTGAATTCATATAAATATCCGATATTATATCCAAAGCCAAATCGAAATTCTTTTCGTCAACCTTGGCATAATATCCGGTATATTCCTCTCCCGTAAAAGCATTATACTGCCCTCCTACTCTGTCTAGCGGCTCTGCGATTGAAATAGCGTTTGGCCTTTTTTTTGTTCCCTTAAAAAGCAAGTGCTCCAAAAAATGGGAAATTCCGCTTATGTTTTTTGTCTCATATTTTGAACCGGTTTTGACCAGAACAAGAACCGTGGCGCTAAGAACGTTTTTTTGAGGAACCAAAACAATCCTTAATCCGTTTTTTAATGTATGCTTTTCAAATTTCATTTTTCCAAATTATCTTTTAAAAAATAGAGAATCTTGTCAATTTTTATTCTTTCCTGCTTCATTGTCTCGCTGTTTCTTATTGTTGCGCAATTGTCATTAATTGTTTCAAAATCAATTGTAACTGCAAACGGTGTTCCTATTTCATCTTGTCTTCTATACCTTCTTCCTATAGAACCCGTTTCATCATAAGAAACGGCAAAATGGGATTTTAACATTGAATAAACCTCTTTTGCCTTCTCTCTTATTTCCGGCTTATTTTTTACCAAAGGAAGAACCGCAGCTTTTATAGGGGAAAGAGAAGGATGTAAAGAAAGAATGATTTCTTTTGTCTTTCCCTGATTGCTTCTTCCTTCTTCAACTTCATTATACCCGTTGCACAAAAAAGCTAAAAGGGAACGCTCCACTCCAACTGAAGTTTCTATGATATCAGGAATAAACCTTTCTTTTGTTTCTTCATCTAAAAAGCTTAAATCCTCTTTACTATGCTTTGAATGATTTGAAAGATCGAAATTTCCCCTATTATGAATTCCTTCTATCTCCTTCCATCCAAAAGGAAACTTATACTCAATATCAACTGCCCTTTTGGCATAATGGGCAAGTTCCTCTTTTTCCTGTTCTCTTAATCTGATATTCTCTTTCCTTATTCCAAGATCATAATACCAATTTAAGCGCTTCTCTTTGAAATATTCGAAAAAACTGTCAGCGTCTTCTTTTTTACAAAACCACTGCATTTCCATTTGTTCGAATTCCCTTGTTCTGAAAATAAAGTCCTTGGGAGTTATTTCATTTCTGAAGGCCTTTCCAATCTGGGCTATTCCAAAGGGAACTTTCAGACGCATTGATTGAAGAACATTCTGAAAATTAACATATATCCCTTGGCAGGTCTCCGCCCGAAGATAGGCAACCGATGCCTCAGTTTCAACGGGGCCTATAAAGGTCTTAAGCATAAGGTTGAATTTTCTTGGCTTTGTAAGTTCTCCTTTACACTCAGGACAATTATCTTTTTCAAGAAAATCCTTTCTAAAGCGACGATGGCATTTTTTGCATTCGACAAGTTCATCGGCAAAGCCGGAAGTAAGATGCCCCGAGGCCTCCCAAACCTTTGGATTCATTAAAATAGCAGAATCAATCCCAACAATGTTTTTTTCTTTCCTTGTCATTTCTTTCCACCAGATTTCTTTAATATTCTTTTTCATTTCTGCTCCTAAAGGGCCAAAATCGTAAGAAGAGCTAAATCCTCCATAAATTTGAGAAGAAGGAAAGACAAAACCCCGGCGCTTGCAGAAAGAAATAATTTTAGAGAATAAATTTTCCATACATTGCCATAATATCTTAAGTAGCTGATTTTGTCTATAAAAAAAAGGAGCATAACTCCTTTTGGTTTCTTTTTTTTGGCAATTTTTAATATTCCAGTTTTATTCCCAGTTTTTCAGCAACCTGAAGAAGCCATTTTTCATGGCGGTCAACTTTATGAGAAAGCATTACCATTTCTTGAAAATAAGTATCTGCTTTTACGGCATAATTATCAACGGCCGTAAACAACTTTTCTACATCTGACTTATCGGCTTTCATATCTAGCTTATTTTCTATCCTGGTAAACCTTTCGTCTATTTCAAAAAACCGCTCATCTATATTAGAAAACCGCTCATCTATATTAGAAAACCGCTCATCTATATTAGAAAATTTCTTGTCTAAATATTCAATTAATTCGCTAAATTCTTCTTTCATATAGTTTAATTATAATTTATTAAAAAAAGATGTCAAACTATAGTATTGTACAATAGAAAACAATTCCAAAAAAGAGAAAGAGCGTCTTTTTTAATTCATGTCTTTAAAACAACCTTGCCATAATCCCCAGAAGAAAGAATATATTTTTCAAAAAACGGCAATAAATACTCCACTACTATTTTCTTGCGCAATTTGTAAGTATTTTTCCTTTTTATCGCTCCAAGATAGGAATTAACGCTCGCCAGAAAGTCACTTTTGTTTTTTTTACTCATTTTTCCCTTATTATTCTCAAAAAAATCTTTCCAATATCCGATTTTTCTATAAAAATTACCCTTGGTTCTTCTTCCGATATAGGAGCGGTAGGGCTTTATTATCGCTCCAAGGAAAAGAACTCCTTTTGAAAAATGTTGAAGATATATTTTTTTTGAATGGAGTTCAAGGAAAAAATTCTGTTTTAAATGTCTTTTAAGCAGAGATACAAGAATTTTGAGATATTCTTTGTCTTTATGAATGATTATAATATCATCAACATATCGTCCATAACATTTTATTTTAAGTTCTTCTTTGATAAAATGGTCAAATTCATTTAGATAGACATTTCCAAATAATTGAGAGGTAAGATTCCCTATCGGAAGACCTTTGCCTCTCTTTGTCCAAAAAAGAGTTTTTGATTTAGGCAATCCTTTCCAATCGGTAATTTTTCCCTTTACCTTGCAATTTTTCACAGGGTCGTTGAATATTGTTTTGTAAACTAAGTACAAAACCAAATCTAAGTCAAAATCGGTTTTCTCTTTAAAATTTTTCAGCGTCTCTTTTACTTTTTTATACAAAAGAGAGCGGTCCATTGCCATAAAGTATCCTTTGATGTCCAGCTTTAAAATATGACAGTCCTTACTGTAATTTTTCGAACAGGAACGGATAAAATGCTCCGCTCTTTCAATTCCGCAAGAAGTGCCTTTGCCGGTTCTACAACTGTAGGTGTCGTTTATAAACACCTTTTCAAAAACGGGATTGATGTAATTGTAAATCAAGTGATGAACTACTCTGTCTCTAAAGTCGGAAGCGAAAATCTCCCTCTTTACCGGCCTGAAGGATATAAAGCACAAACTTGGACTTATCTTGTATTTTCTGCTTTTTATCTCTCTGTAAAGCTCAAAAATCTTTTTTTCGTGGTTAATTTCAAAAGACAAGGCGTTTATGGTATTACGCTTGTTTTTCCTGGCGCTGTAATAGGCCCTGAATAAATCGTATAAAAGATTGTCCATTTTATTAAAACCCCGTCAAGTTTTTTCTTAAAAATCCTTGACGGGGCAACCAGTCCTTGAGGCAGCGGACAGAAAAACCGTTTGCCTTATTGTTAACATTCCGGTTGGAGGTAGCGTTGCCTAAGTTGAAGTTCCGTCTCCATGCATTACCGCCAGAGTCAAGAGAAGACCAGAAGTTGTCGTTGCTGGTGCGATTGTTGAAAGCGCCATTGGTATTGCGGTAGCCAGAGAGGAACCTAGCGAAAAAATAGCCGTTTTATTCCTCTTATCCTTATTCAGAGATAAAAAGTTATCGCCAAAAAAGCAATAAATATGCCTCGCCAGAAGACGAGAAGGCTATTGGACTGGTAATGGCGCGCTTGCCAAGGCGCATAACCAAGGCAACTCCGGCCGTTTTTTCATCAAAAATCAGCGAGAACCGCTTGATTTTTGCCAAGCCAAAAGCTGTTTTGAAACCGATTCTATCTTTTCATTAAATTGAATGAATCTTCTGAGATTTATCTGTTTCAAATCCTGCAGAAGGCGCAAATACAAACGGACTGTCTCAAGGTTTTCTCTTGCCAAGCTTATTGATTCTTCTTTTGAAAAATTTCTGTTCGCCCTGTATATGTTTTTTATCATTTCCAGCATTTCTTTTTTGATATTTTCTCCAAGTGTGTATCTG
>Ga0172377_10002256_pt1 | contig 19675 bp, 18 predicted proteins | sample Pumphouse3metaG_FD_119749 | JGI IMG/M metagenome (GOLD analysis project Ga0172377, IMG submission 119749) | Leachate microbial communities from a municipal landfill in Southern Ontario, Canada - Pumphouse #3 metaG | ecosystem: Engineered > Solid waste > Landfill > Unclassified | place: Canada...
ATGCAGATAGGATCAATGCGATAAAAGCCTATATTCCGCAATTGCCTGCACAACGATGAGTCATTTATACGAAAGTGAGCTCAATGCGCTCAAACGTTCGGGACGCTACCGAGAACGCAAGCTCATTGATCCCGAGCTGATCGACGCGGCGTCGAACGATTATTTGGGATTGGCGCACAACCCGCATTTACATGCAAAGGCATGCGAGACACTATCTCATTACGACGAGCATGCGCCGAAAGCTTCGATGCTGGTAAACGGTTATCATCCGATCCATGCGGCGTTTGAAAAAGCGCTCTGCGATGCTAACGGCTTTGAGGCTGGGATCGTGATGGGGAGCGGATTTAATGCGAATGTCGGGTTGATCGAAGCGCTGGTTCGCAAAGGGGATCTGCTGTTGATGGACGAAGAGTACCATGCCAGCGGCATCGCAGGTGCGCGGATGTGTGAGGGGGAGGTCGTTTTTTTCGCCCATAACGATCCCGAGTCTCTGAAAGAGGGGCTTTCGCGCGCCGGAGGGCGCCGCACGATTGTCGCGGTGGAGGGGATCTATTCGATGGGCGGTGACCGTTTGGATCGTGATATCATCGAGCTTGCCATGGCACACGGAGCTCTTTTGATTCTAGACGAAGCGCACAGCAGCGGTGTGATCGGCGAATACTTGATGGGGATACTCGATTATTACGATATCCCTCCTACGCCGCTGATGATAAAAATGGGAACGCTAGGGAAAGCGTACGGTAGTTTCGGTGCCTATGTCCTCTCATCGCAACATATCAGCGACTATCTGATCAACCGGGCCAAAAATGTGATTTACGCGACCGCTCCGTCTCTGTACGATACGGCATTGGCCCATCATGCGCTGGAGTACATTCAAACCCATGTACAGGAGCTTAAGGTGTCGATTTCTCTGCGTCAATCGATCGTCCGCGAAGTACTTGGAATCGAGTGTGCAGGGTTAATCGTACCGATCGAGATCGGAGACAACCGCCAAGTGATGCAATGGCAAACATGGTTTCGGGAAAATCTGGGGATGCAGGTGGGCGCAATCCGCCAGCCGACGGTCAAGAGGGCGATCATCCGTCTGATAATACGCTTGGATATCGAGGAGAGCGTTTTGCGCAGCGCGTGTGAGCGATTTAGAGCGATTTGGGTAAAATAGCACGATGAATATCATCTCTATCGATCGACTCACCATCACTCATACGGACCGTACGGTGGTCGATATCGATTTTGATATCCGCCGCTCTTTGGCGCTTGTCGGACAAAGCGGAAGCGGAAAGTCGTTGACTCTGAAAGCGCTTTTGGGACTTTTGGAACCGTCGTTGGAGGTTGTACTCGAAAAACGGGCCGATTTTGAGTTCAGTGCGGGAAAAACGATCGCATTGGTTCCCCAAAATCCGTTTACGGCACTTTCACCGCTGACACGGATTAAAGATCAGATGTTTATAACGAAAGAACGTTCTTCTGAATTGTTCGATCTTTTGGGATTGGATACGGGATTGTTAAAACGTTTTCCTCCTGAACTCTCGGGAGGACAGCTGCAACGGGTCGTCGTCGCTATAGCACTGGGCTCCAATCCGAAACTGTTATTGCTGGATGAACCGACGACGGCACTCGATCCGACATCAAAAGAGGTTATGATTACGTTGTTAAAAAGTTTGCAGGAGAAGATGGGTTTTTCGATATTGTTCGTCACGCACGACATGGGGACCGCAGCCTCATTGTGTGAAGAGATTTGTGTGATTAACGAAGGGAAAGTCGTCGAAAAAGGCTTGACCGCAGACGTGCTTCGAGACCCGAAAGAAGAGTACACGCGGCGTTTGATCGAAGCAGAGTTTAAAACCAGAGAATTTCGCAATTGAATCATTATATAATTCGGTTAACGTACCTTCAAGGACAAAAATGAAAAAATATTTATGGATAATGTTAGGGATCATCGTCGTGATTCCTGTGGGTTTTTTGGGGTACATCATATACTCTTTCGAATATGAGACGCAGAGACTGATCAATTATCAACCCCGCCTGACAACGGAAGTATATGACCGTAACGGAAACAAGATCGCCAATCTTTTCAGCGATGAGCACCGTTACTACGTATCGTATGCCAATATCCCTCCCCGTTTGATCGAAGCATTGCTGGCGATCGAAGATACAACCTTTTTTGAACATCACGGGGTTAATCCGGATGCGATTATGCGGGCGATCATCAAAGACGTCACTGCCGGAAAACTGAAAGAGGGAGCCAGTACGATCACGCAGCAGCTGGTTAAAAATACCCTTCTGACCCGTGAGAAAAAACTTTCCCGCAAATTCAAAGAGGTTCTTTATGCCATCCGTATCGAACAGGAGTTGACGAAAGAGCAGATTTTGGAACGCTATTTCAATGAGATTTATCTCGGACACGGTTACTACGGGATCAAAACGGCAGCGGACGGCTATTTTCGCAAACCGCTCAAAGAGTTGAGTCTTAAAGAGATGGCGATGCTCGTAGGGCTTCCGAAAGCACCGAATTTTTATTCACCGACGAAAAACTATGAACTCTGTCTCGGACGTGCGAACCGTGTTATCGGCCGGATGTTTGAGCTAGGCTGGATCGATCAAGCGACGTATGACAAAGCGACTCAGGAACGTCCGAAGGTGTACAACGATACGTTGAGCAAAAATTCAGGGCCCTATGTTATCGACGAAGTTATGCGTCAGCTCGGAGATGCGTTTCCCGATATCCGCAGCGGCGGATACAAGATTTATACGACGATTGATATGAGATTGCAAGAATCTGGATATAAAGCGCTTCAATCAGGACGTGAAGAGATTATAAAACGGGCTCAGGAAGCGGGTGCCCTGGATGAGAACATCCAAAAAGAGCTTAATGGTGCCTTGATCAGTCTCGATCCGTATACGGGTGAAGTATTGGCGATGGTCGGAGGATACGATTATTCTTTGAGCCCGTTTAACCGTGTAACACAGGCGAAACGGCAACCCGGATCGGCGTTCAAACCGTTTTTGTATCAGGTAGCGCTTGACAGCGGGATGTCTCCCGCTTCTCTGGTACCGGATATCGCACGTACCTACTCGTATGGCGGAGAAGACGGAGAAGAGAAGGTCTGGCAGCCTAAAAACTATAAAAATGAGTACAAAGGGATGGTTACGATCCGTGATGCTCTAACCCATTCGCGAAACCTTGCGACGATCAATATGGTAAGCGATATCGGCTTCGGCAAGATCACCGGTGGGCTCCGAAAATACGGAATCGTTGAGAACCTTCCGCCTGATTTATCGATTGCACTGGGAACGATCTCTTTGTCACCGTTTGAATTGGCGAAATACTATACGATGTTTGCGAGCGGAGGGGCATTGACCAATCCTATTTTGATTCGTCAGGTCATTACGCCCAAAGGGGAAACGATCCGCTATGAAAACAAAAGCCGCCAGGTCAATACCCCTGAACAGATTTATCTGATGACGTCGATCTTGCAAGATGTCGTCCGCCACGGTACCGGAACCAATGCCCGTGTAGCAGGGATAGAGATCGCCGGGAAAACGGGAACGACCAATAAAAACGTCGATGCATGGTTTGCGGGATACTCTCCGAGCGTCGAGACGATCGTCTGGTTCGGGCATGATAACAATACGCCGATGCGCCGAAGCGAGACCGGAGGACGCGCTGCCGCTCCGGTATTTCGATATTTTTACGAAGATCTTTTGCGTATTTATCCAAATACGAAACGTACTTTTGATGTTCCGGCCGGTGTTTACCGCGCTCCGACGGATGATGCGAACGATACGGAAGCCTTCACCGATACCTCTACCGCACCGGATGCGACGCAGGAAAATGCACCGAAAACGGAAGAAAAGTTACTTTTCTAACGTCTCTTTTTGGTTGCCTGAGAGAGATAAAACCATATGCTTCCGCCGATAAGAATCAAAGCGATCGGAGCGAGATAGGGTTTTCCGGCAACCAGTTTATACCCCTCGATAAGTACACCGCCGAAGAGATAGCTTCCCCCCCCGACGACGATTGCCCAAATCAATGCGCCTAAAGCATTGTAAGCGCTGAATTTCCAAAAATCGTATTTGGTCAATCCGACAGCCAGAGGAACGAGAGTTTTAAGGCCGTAGATGAATTTTTTCATGATGATGATCCACGAACCGTGACGTTTAAGGAGGAGATGAGAGAAAGCGAGTTTGCGGCGATGTTTTTTGAAATATTCCATCATCTCACGTTTGTGGTAACGGGACATATACAAAAGGAGCGAGTCTCCGATAAAATTGGCGGCAAAGGCAATCGCGATAGCGATGCTTAAATCCATTTTACCCATAAAACTGAGTACTCCGGCTCCGATGAGCGCAACCATGCCGCCGCCGAGCGAATAGAGAAAAACGACCGCATAACCGTACGTCGAGAGGTTGTTGAGCATATCATCCATAGTAATGTGTATCCTTATAATTTGCGAATTTTAGCGATTTCGTCCCGAAGCCGTGCCGCTTCTTCGAACTCCAGCTTTTTGGCGGCTTCTTTCATTTTGGCGGTGAGTTCTTCGACCAGTTTTTTCCGTTCCGCCGCAGGAAGCGTTTTTGCCTTTTTGGATCGGTTGTAGAGCTCGGCAGGGTCTTCAAGCTTGAGATTTTCGTCTAAAGAGCGTTTGGTAGTCGTCGGAGTGATGCCGTGCTCTTGGTTATACGCCTCTTGCAGGGCACGCCGTTTGGTTGTCGTATCGATTGCACGTTCCATCGATCCGGTTATTTTTTGAGCATAGAGCAATACCCGTCCGTGTTCGTTCCGTGCCGCACGTCCGATGGTTTGGATGAGCGATGTTTCCGAGCGCAAGAATCCCTCTTTATCTGCATCCAAGATGGCGACGAGACTCACTTCCGGTAAATCCAATCCTTCTCTTAGGAGGTTGATTCCGATCAGGACGTCGAAGTCGCCGACGCGAAGTCCTCGGATGATTTGATTGCGCTCGATGGCATCGATCTCAGAGTGCATGTATTGCACCCGTATCCCCAGATCTGCAAGGTATTTGGTAAGGGCTTCGGCCATTTTTTTCGTGAGTACGGTAACGAGAACCCGATCCCCCAGTGCCACCGTTTTTTTGATCTCATCATGGAGATCTTCGACCTGATTGTCGCTCGGTTTGATCGTGATGATCGGATCGAGTAATCCCGTTGGACGGATAATCTGATGGGCGAGGGTAGTGCTGACATCGAGTTCCTGTGCGGAAGGAGTCGCGGAGACGAACATATAATGGGGCGCTTTGTTCATAAACTCATCGATCATCAGCGGTCGGTTGTCCAATGCGCTCGGCAGACGGAATCCGTATTCGACGAGTACCTCTTTACGGCTTCGATCTCCCGCAAACATCCCGCGAAACTGCGGAAGACTGACGTGGCTTTCATCGACGATAATCAGATATTTGTCGTGATGAAGGGCAAAATAATCGAGAAGCGTATAGGGGGCTTCACCCGGTTTTTTGTCGGTCAGATGGCGGGAGTAGTTTTCGATTCCCTTACACATCCCCGTCGCTTGCAGCATCTCGAGATCAAATTCGCATCGCTGTTTGAGCCGCTGAGCCTCGACGATTTTGCCTTGTTTGTCGAGTTCGGCCAATCGTTCTCCCAGCTCGTCTTCGATCCGTTTGATGGCGCGCGAGAGTTTTTCCTGTCCGACGGCGAATTGACTGGTGGCGTAGATCGTGATGGTTTCGATGGTCTCGACGACCGAGTTGTTCAGCGGTTCGAAAAGGGCGAGCCGTTCTACCTCATCGCCGAAAAACTCGATTCTAAGCGCTTGATCCTGCCAGTAGGGGGGATAGATATCGACGACTTCGCCGTTGACTCTGAAATGTCCTCCGTCGAAATAGCTGTCATTACGGGCATATCCCATTTCGACGAGGCGCAAAAGGAGCTTTTTTTGGTTCATTTCGTCGCCGAGTGCGATGACTTGAACCATCTTTTCGTACTCTTCCGGATCTCCGAGTCCGTAGTTGGCAGAGACCGAAGCTACGACGATGACATCGTCGTAGCTGAGAAGATTGGCCGTTGCCGAGAGGCGTAAACGCTCTAGCTCGTCATTGATCGAGCTGTCTTTTTCGATGAAGAGGTCTTGACGGGGAATATAGGCTTCGGGCTGATAGTAATCGTAGTAGCTGATGAAATACTCGACATGGTTTTCGGGAAAGAAACTTTTAAACTCGCTGTAGAGCTGTGCTGCGAGGGTCTTGTTATGGGTCATGATGATCGTCGGAAGCTGTACCGTTTCGATCACCTTTGCCATCGTATAGGTCTTACCGCTTCCGGTTACCCCCTCGAGGGCGACGTAGCGCTCACCCCGTTTGATACCGGAGGCTAATGCATCGATAGCAACGGGCTGATCGCCGGCGGGTTGGTACGGAGTATGGACTTTAAAAATCGGCAATGGATGACCCTGATATCAATATGCGAAATTATAGCGGAAAAGCTGTTTGGTTTTAATCGGCCTCAGGTGATGTAATAGCCTTTGGCAGTTCGATCCAGAGGGCTCTAAGAGAGAGTTCAAGGTCATAAATAAACAGGAAAAGAGACACTATCAGACTGATAATGCTGGAAATAAATAAAAAGATGAGGACGTAAGTCATGTTGAAATGGTACAGAGCCGACCCGAAGAGGCTGATAATAATAAAGGAGACCAGTAAAACGCTCAGTACCGCCATGAAATTACTGCTTTTGACGACTTTGGCCCGAAGGGAAAGTATTTTGAGCTCTTCTAAAATCCGTATACCGTCTTCTTCCGAAGAGCTACGGTATTCAACCGAGAGCTGGCGGGTACGGTCGACGATACGTCCGAAACGGTTGGTGAGGCTTAGGAGGATCAGTCCGATCCCTGAAATCATAATAACGGGTCCGATGGCCAACTGTAATGTATCGATGAGATTCGCCAGCAGCATATCATTCCTTTGGATCAATTTTTCGGTTACATTATAGCGGATTTGGCGTGTCCGATTTGTCAAGAAAGAGAACCCCTTCTAGCTCTATCATGAGCTAAACTGTGTTAAAATGGCGGCATACAACATCCTTACCGAAGGTTTATCATGTTATTCAATCCGACACCGCTCGAAAAACTAACGACGTTAACGACCGATTTGACTCAGCGTTACCGTACGTTGGAACAGGAACTGGAAACACTCCGTGCCGAAATCGTCTCCGTTCGTGCGCACGAAACCGGAAAAGACGGCGAGATCGAACGTTTAAGCGCTGCATTGGCGGCAAAAGACGAAGAGATTAAAATGTATACGGAAGAGTTGAGCGCAAAAGATGCCGAGATCGAAGCGATTGTTGCCAAAATCGAAAGTCTGTTGGCATAAAGCGTGAAAACCAAAGTTACCCTGACACTCAATGCAAAGCGTTACGATATTGATGTGGAAGAAGATTTTGCCCGTTTTTTAACGGCGCAGATGAGAGAAGATTTTGATGTCAGCGGAAACAACGATATCAAACTGCTTTTGCAAGCCTATGTCCGAAAGAGCTTTACTTTATATGAACAAGAGAAACAAATTCTCCAACTAATCGATTCTCTGCAAAACAGTTAATTACTCCACAATCTCTTCACAATCACTTTTTATACTGCTCTCATCCAAAGAGAATCTTCCTAGAAAGAGTCTCGAAAAAAGGAGTTGAAGATGAAAAAGTTACTTATGTTATTGGCAGCTGCGGCATTGATGGCATCGATGGCGCAAGCCGATGCTAAAACGGGTCAAAAAGTGTATCTCAAAACATTTAAAGCGAAATTCGGGATGAACGGCACCAAATTTGCCGCGGAACACACCGTATCGGAATGGGAAGATTTGTTTGACAACAATGCGGCAGGATTTATCAAAGAATATTCTCAGCGCTTTCCGGCTGCTGCAGGGGTTTTAAGCAATCCGTCGATGGCGGACAAGCTTCAGGAAGTGGGCGATTTCGCCAAAGAGTACGGCAGCGATTCGGGCAATGTTCCGAGTTGCGGTTGATCGATAATGAGATAAAAGGATAAACAATGAAAACGTTATGGGCTATTTTAGGTTTGAGTGTGATGTTGAGCGCTGCCGACGGCGGTGCTTTGTTTCAAAAATGTGCGGCGTGTCACGGGCTAAAAGCGGAAAAACCGGCACTCGGAAAATCGGAAGTAATCGCCGGATGGAAAGCGGATAAAACGATCGAAGCGCTTAAAGGATATAAAGCGGGAACCCGTAATACCAAAGGGATGGGTGCGATTATGAAAGGGCAAACCGCTTCGCTCAGCGATGCCGATATGAAAACAATCGCAGATTATGTTGCCGGATTGAAATAACAGTCGAAATGCCGCTGCGGGCTGCCGCAGCCGATTTACCCTATGTTTTTTTTCGTCTCTCTTCGCATTAGCGGAGAGATTTTATACTTCATCGCTAAATTGTGCCATGATCTGTTTGATCTGATCCATGCACGATAAAAACGCATCGACCAATTCTCCGTCAAAATGTTTCCCTTTTTGTTCAATCAAATATGTTACCGCTGCATCCAGACTCCAGGCTTCTTTATAGGGACGGCTTGAGGTGAGGGCGTCAAAAACATCGGCAATGGCAATGATACGGCCTACTAGGGGGATATCGTATTTTTTTAGCCCGTACGGATAGCCTGAACCGTCAAAACGTTCATGGTGGGTGAGCGAGACGATCCGGGCCATTTGAAGGAGCGGCGAGTGGTGGTTTCCGATAATATCGGCTCCTTGAATCGGATGGAGACGGACAATTTCAAACTCTTCAGGAGTCAGTTTCCCCGGTTTTTTTAAAATGGCATCAGGTGTTCCGATCTTTCCGACGTCATGCATCGGTGCAGAGAGATAGATCAGTTCGACCCGTGCATTGTCCAGACCGATTTTTTGGGCGATTAGTTTGGCATAGGAGCTCATCCGCAGGATATGGGTTCCCGTTTCGTTGTCTTTGAACTCTGCCGCCCGTCCGAGTTGACGGATTACTTCCATCCGTGTTAAGACGATCTCTTCGGTCCGTTCTTGAAGTTTTTGCTCCAAATCGTGCTGATAATGCAAAAGAGAGAATTGGGTTCGTACCCGTGCCAGAACGATTGCGGAATTGATCGGTTTGGTGATATAGTCGACCGCTCCGAGGTTCAGTCCCTCCTCTTCGTTGGCATAATCGCTGAGTGCCGTGACGAAAATGATGGGGATATTTCGGGTAAGCGGATCGCTTTTGAGTTTTTTGCAGACATCATACCCGCTGATATCGGGCATCATGATATCGAGCAAAATCAGATCGGGAATGTCTCCGGACCCGATCATATTAAGCGCTTTAGTGCCGTTGTTGGCAACTTTGATTTTATAAAACGGTTTGAGCGTTTCGCTGAGGACGAGAAGATTGTCCGGGGAATCGTCGACGATCAAGATCGTCTCACTGGAGGGAATCATCATAGCTGTTCCTTTTGAAGAGTTTGGCGAATTATCTGCGCTGCCGCATCAAATTCAAAACGTTTAATTAATTCATGGGCTTTAAGAAGCTCTTCGTCTGAACTATCCTGTAGGATAAAGGCATCATCAAAGGCGGTGGCATCGGCATCTTCCAGTTTTTGGACCAATCGGATCAAGAGTTCATGGGAAACGATACACACTTCGTCCGAAAGTATTTTTCTCTGAGGCAGGGTTGTCAGAGCTCCGAGACGTTCGATCTCTTCGACGATTTGTGTCAAAATAGGATCGGATGGCGCTATCGGATGCGCAGACATTTCGGCGCTCTGTGCAAGATCGCTAAGGTGTTTCATACCGAGCGTCGCAGCGATACTTTTGAGGGTATGGCACAGCCGTTTGGCACTTTCAGCATCGACTGAGGCATGGTATTTGGAGAGAAAATCGCGGTTTTCAAGGTAAAAGTTGTCCAAGAGCCGTTTATAAAGCCGGCGGTTTCCGCTCATCCGTTGCAATGCGGTCGTCGTTTCCACCCCTTCGATAACAGGGATATCCGAAATGGAGTTTGTATCGGATGACGTTGTTACATCCTTTCCGCACTGGTGAGCGATCTCACGGATCAATTTTGTCGAATCGATCGGTTTGGTGATATAGCCGTCCATTCCCGCTTCTAGGCATGATTCTTCATCTCCTTCCATCACGTTTGCCGTCATGGCAATAATCGGGATATAAGGCATATCGTTCGCTTTTCGGATTTGCCGTGTCGCTTCGTAGCCGTCCATGACGGGCATTTGACAATCCATCAATATGACATCGGGAGTTGGGTGAAGGGCAAGCCATTCTAGCGCCTCTTGTCCGTTGGAAACGATTTCGACGTCAATTTTTGCGGCACTCAGAATTTCATAAGCCACTTCCTGATTGCTTTCATTGTCTTCGACCAGTAAGGCTTTGAGGGAATGCGGTACTATCAGGCTGTTTTGATCTTGCCGTTGAGTTGATGGGGTGATCACCATACGCGGAGTACCGTAAATACTAATAAGGGTATCGAACAGCAGTGAAGGGGTAATCGGTTTGATCAGTATAGTTGTTGGGCTTTCTCCTCCGAATTCTTCGATCAGTTCCTCTTTTTCATAAGCCGTCACCATAATGATTGAAGTGATTTGATGGGTGTAACTTTCCGTGATGCGGTGATACAGACTGACACCGTCCATCCCTTCCATTTTCCAATCAAGGATAGCGACATCGGCTTGGAAACCGTTTTCCAATAATTCCAATGCTTCGTGTGAATTGCGGCATACGGCACATTCGATCCCGAATTTGGAGAGCATTTCACGAAAAATTTCCCGGGCGGTTTCATTGTCGTCGACGACCAGCACTTTCAAACGGTCGATTTGTCTTTTTTTTGTCGGTTCCAATTCCGATATTTCCGTGTTGAGCGGTAAATCAAACCAAAATGTACTTCCCTCATTTAAGCGGCTTTCCAATCCGATGGAACCTCCCATCATGGAAACCAGTTGACTGGCAATAGCCAGTCCGAGTCCGGTTCCCCCGAATTTTCGGGTCGTGGACATATCGGCTTGGGTAAACGCTTTGAACAATGAACTTTGAGCCTCTTCGCTGATGCCGATCCCGGTATCTTTGACCTCGAAATGCAGACGAAGTGAATCGTTTGTTTGTTCAACGACTCTGATTTTGATGACGATTTCACCCTGTGCGGTAAATTTGATCGCGTTGGAGAGGAGATTCAAAAGGATTTGTTTGATGCGAAGCGGATCTCCCGATACGTTTTGCGTGAGGGCACTGTCGATATCGATTAGAAGTTCCAGCCCTTTTTGCTGTGCCCGCATACTGACCATATCGGTGATAGACAGTACCAAATGCTCCAGATTGAAAGGGATGTGTTCCATTTGAAGTTTTCCCGCTTCGATTTTAGAAAAATCGAGGATGTCATTGATGATATCGAGCAACAGATGGGAGGCATCATAGGCTTTTTGGATAAAGTGATGCTCTTTCGCAGGCAAATCTCCTTTCAATGCCAGTTCGGTCATCCCGATGATCGCGTTCATCGGGGTGCGGATTTCGTGACTCATATTGGCTAAAAATTCCCCTTTGGCCCGCATGGCGGCCTGTGCGGACTCTTTGGCTTCGATCAGTTCGCTGATATCGACGATAGCTCCGACGAGACCGGCCGGATTGCCTTGCGGGTCGGCAAATCCCCGAACCCAATAGAGGGTTTGATGGGTTTTCCCGTCGGCAAAAGGGATCAGCATCTCTTTGTGTGCGGTTCCTATCGTTTGAATGATCCGTTCATCTTCGGCTTGATAGAGGAGTCTATCCTCCATCGGAAGATATTCCAGATCCAGAACCTGTTTGCCGATCAGGACGCTGCGATCGATCCCGAAGGTTTCTTCATAAGCTTTGTTGACACCTATGAAGCGGCAATCTTTTCCCTTGTAAAAGAGGGGATAGGGGATGGTATCGATGAGAGCCTGTTCGAAAGCGATCTGATGATTGAGTTGTTCTTGCAGTTTGCGTTGCGCCAGAATATTGAGATGGTTGATCGCTTCACGTTCTCTGGTTTTGTTGTAGCGTTGGAGTAAAACAACGGTCGGAACCAAAAGGAGAAGAAAAAGTACGGCAATAATCAGTGTTTTGAGCAGAACGCTGATTAATAGACTTTGGATTTTTTCAACGGCGATATCGGCGCCGACGATATAGGTTTTTCCTGTCGGTGAGATCATAGGGACAAACACCGAATGAAACGTTCCCCATTTATCGGTATAAACAGGGCTAAACACCAGTTTTTCCGTCAGAAATGCCTGAATCAGTTCCGGTGCGGGCTCATCATAATGTTCCCAAAATTTTACCCCCAATCCTCTTTCTTGATCGTGGGGATTTTCATTGGAAATCGTAAAATAAAAACTTCCTTTGTCTTCTACGACGATATAGATATAGGTGGCATCGAGTTCTCTTGCCAAAGTATTGGCTTTTTGAATCATCTTTTGGAATTGTTGCGGCGTGGGCGGTGTCTGATCGGAATAGCGATCGACGTTCGAACGTCCGAAGATACTGTCGGTTGAATAGATCGCATTTAGCAGACGAGTGTCGATTTGAGAGAGTTCGAGTGTCCGCTCCCGTTCGTAAATCCCTCCGGCGACGATGGCGACGATAAAAATGTACACAAGGATAATATAACGGAGAAAAGGGTATTCACGAAAACGGCGGACAAACGAAACGGGGGAAAAGAGTTGCATATCTATCGCCTTTTCAAACAGTAAAAAAGTGCTTTTGTTAAATTATACCCAACAAGGTTGAGGATTGCTTATAGATTACGGCCACACTACACAGATTTTTGTCCCCTGTTTTTCTTTCGATTCGACGGTGATTTTCAGATGGTAATCACGGGCGATCATAGCGACGATATTGAGCCCGATTCCGAACCCCCCTACGCTTTTATCCGCCCGTTGATACCGATCGAATACGCGGTCGATCATCGATGCGGGGATGCCGATACCGTTGTCTTGGATACAAAGCAGGGTATGATCGAGGATAATGGAGATTTTCCCCTCCATGATATTGTATTTGATCGCATTGGAGAGAAGGTTGTCGATAAGGCGTGTTGCTTTCGTCGTGTCGATGACGAGAATCACATTCGGCTCGATGTGCAGTTCCAGTGTGATCTTTTTTTGTTCGATCCGATGACGGAAATATTCCAGCCGTTCGTATAAAAGACGGGAGAGATCAATCGGGACATTGTGTACCGCCAAATCGTGGTTCAAGACGAGGTAGGTCAGATCGTCATAGAGGGTGGAAATCGTTCGCGAAGCGATTTCGATCCGGTGAAGCTTTTTTTGAGCGGAGGCGGAAAGTTCCGCAGCGTCGAGTGTTTCGATATTGCTTAAGATAGCACTGACGGGGGTGTTTAGCTCATGAGTCGTATCTTTGATGAAATTGTCCAGTAGTGCGATCGCATCATTCATCGGGCGTAAAAACATCCGTGAGAGGCTAAACCCGATCAATGCCAGAACAAGGAACAAAAGAGAGCCGAAAATCAATGCGTTCCGAAAGGTTTGATGGCGCCAGAGTTCATCATCGGGCGTCTCGAATACCAGATAATATTCTCCCAATCCGTAGGGAGAAAGAGGGACGATGAGGTGTACGAAACGGTTGTGCAGCGAGATGTTTTCATTAAAATCGAACGGGGAATGGCGGATGTTGCCGACGAGGAGATCTTTATCGTAACCGTAGAGGGCGGTTTTATAGGCGAGGTCTTTGGGAAACGCAGTGAGGTCGTGACCGCTTTCGAGCCATTTTTTCAGCCGGGGAACATACGATTCGCTCTCCAGCTGCATCGCCAGACGATGTGACGAGAGCATTTGGGCTTTCATCGATTCGTAATAGAGCATCGCCATAAGGGAGAGAATAAGGATGCTCATCACCCCATAGAGGGCTAAAAAGTTTCGCAGGGTCCGGTATTTAGCGAAATTGATACCCGAGGCGTTTGTGGCTGACAATGCGATCCTTTCCTAAAAGTTTGCGCAGAGTTTTGATGTAGGTGCGAAGCGAACCGTCGCTCGGTGTTTCATCGTAATCCCATAGATGTTCCATAATCACTTCATGGGAGAGGAGCTCGTTTTTATGCTGGATAAAGAGTTTTAGAAGCTTATGCTCTTTAAGCTGCAACGGTTGCTCTTTCCCATCGACCGAGAGTACCTGATTATCGATGTCGTAGGCGATCGAATCGCTCAGGGACAAGGTTTCGGAAGGGTTGTGGTAAAAATTGCGTTTGAGAATCGTTTGTATCCGCAGCAGCAACTCTTTGAGCTCGTAGGGTTTGCGGATGTAGTCATCCCCTCCGCTGAGAAATCCCTCTTCGACGTCGTTCATCGCATTGCGGGAAGTGATGAAAATAGCGGGGGTGGAGTTTCCTTCTTTGCGGCTTGATTTGAGGAGAGAAAAGCCGTCTCCCCCCGGAACATTGACATCCAAAAGCAGCAGATCGAATTTCTGTTCAAAGAGGATGTCTTCAGCCGATGAGGCGTCATAGACGCATACGACTTCGTATCCTTGCTCTTCGAGATATTCACTGACACTTTCGGAAAGATTGGGATCGTCTTCGAGGAAAAGAAGTTTTGATTTTTTCATGACAGGGCGACTCCGGCAATAATGAATAAAAGCAAGGCAATGAGAGCGGAGATCAGTGCATAGGGGAGCTGGGTCCGCACGTGTTCGCCCACTTCACATCCGCTCGCCATCGAAGAGATGATGGTCGTGTCGGAAATCGGGGAACAGTGATCGCCGAAAACACCCCCCGATATAACGGCTCCCATACATAACGCGACCGGAGCATCGAGCCCGACAGCCAAGGGGACGGCGATGGGGAGCATAATGCTAAATGTCCCCCAACTGGTCCCTGTCGCAAACGCAATAACGGCGGCAAAGACGAAAATCGCTCCGGCAATATAAGCACTCGGGAGATAATCGCCGATAAAAGAGGCCAGATAGTGCCCCACTTTCATATCCGAACTCACTCCGCCGATCGCAAAAGCAAACAACAAAATCATAGCAATCGGCGTAAGAGATTTGGCCCCTGCGAATACGGTTGTAAAAAATTCCCGGCTCGTCATGACACCCATCGAACGATAATAGATCCATGTCAAAACCAGAGTAAGAAGCAGGGCATAGAATATAGAGGTGGAACCCGAACCCTCCAGCAGATTGCCGCCGCCGGTGATAAGCATAAAGCCGATTACCCCCGCAATCATCCAGACAACCGGCCAAATGAACAAAAATATCGAAGAGGGGCTGCCGTCTACTATCTCTTCCGTAGGAGGATTGGGGAGAGTGCGGCGCATCGGACCGATATCGATACCGAACCAGATGACGGCAAAGGTGACGATCAAAGCTATATAAGCATAAAAATTAAATACAACCGCTTCAAGAAGCCATCGTCCTTCCTGCCCCGATATCAGCCCGGCCGTGATCTGTCCGCCGATAAGGCCGAGCAAAAGGGCACCCCATCCGTTGATCGGGAGCAGAGAACACATCGGTGCGGAAGTCGAATCGCATACGAAGGCGAGCTTGGCACGACTGATGCCGTAGCGGTCACAGAAAGGTTTGCCGATCGCCCCCGCGACAAGCGACGTGATGGAGGATTCGATAAATATGATGATCCCCGCGATAAAGCTCGGGATCAATGCGCTCCGTTTGCTCTGAACCCATGAGCGGCGGATACTGAGTTCATGGACCAGTCCGCCGACCCCTCCGCTGCGTTCGATCAATGCCATGACCGACCCCACCATGATTGCAAATGCAAGGGTTTTTAAAACCCAGCCTTCTTGTAATAAATGGATGAAACGCTCAAACGTAAGCGAAACGGTGTTGATAGGGTTGAATCCGGAAATGATGATCTCTCCTACCACCACTGCGGCAGCGAGAGCGATGAAGACTGAACGGCTGTAAAAAGCGAGAAAGATAGCGACAGCGGGAGGAATGAGCCCGAGAATACCGTATTCGATGGCAGACCCCTTACAAGATCATCTGAAGGCGTAAAATCCCGGGGCGGTCGAATTGTTCTTTGTAGTATTCGCTCCGTTTCTCGTCGATGAGCGTAAAGCCGAGTTTTTTGTAGATCATTTCAATTTCGGCCGAACCGATCTCTACCGGAGTCTGGACTTTACGGTACCCTTTGAGGCGGGCAGTGAGCATGCTTTTGCCGATCAGTTCTTTATAGACATCAAACGTTTTGAACTCAGGTTGTACCATTAAAAAATCGAGAACGAAGGTTTTATTGTCCGTCTCCCCTTCGCACAACAGATACGCGGCGATCCGTTCGTGATAGCTTTCATCGAATCCGATCTCTTCGAGCGCCTTCGTAAAGATTTCATGGGTGGCTATACGCGGCTCGTATCCGCAGATGACTCCGGCTTTTTCGGTTCCGACCATCGCGATAAAAAAGTTGGAAAAATGGCAATAGCTTTTTGTCGAAGTGGTAGCGAGCCGTTTAAGATGCCCCAATAAGAGTTCCGTATCGGAAATATTGAACACCAAATCAAATAAACCGATTTTCTTGCCTGCACGAGATCCCTCAAGCAAGGCTTGGGCAACGATGTCAATATCCGTCTCGGAAGCTTTGCGAACCGTAATTGTCATGTGTGCCTCTAACCGCGAATTTTCAATATGCTATACTACCTAACTTTAAAACAAACTAAGAACGTCTATATGTTTAAATTCTTTTCACTTATTGTTATCTCCTCTTCTTTTGCGTATGCAGAAGGTTCGCAGCAGATGATGGTTGTTTTATCGGATGAGCTAAACGCGACGGTCGCGTCGATGCAACGGTATGAATATAACAAGCGCTGGATCAAAACGGGAGAGAGTATCCCCGTCACATTGGGACGCAGCGGATTGGGATATGCTCTCATAAAAGAGCCGCTTAAAAATGAGGGGGACGGACGCTCTCCTGCCGGTTTGTTTGATATCTCGGCGACATTCGGATACGACGTATCTTCTAATTCTGCCATGCCTTACTACCGCGCCGACGAAAAACTGATCTGCGTGGACGATGTCAACGATACCCGTTACAACACGATCACGATATCGGAAGAAAATAGACTCCCCGCAAGCTATGAAAAAATGCGGCGTGAGGATGGATTGTATCGTAACGGCATCGTTATAAATTACAACGCTTCAAAGACAAAAGGGCGCGGATCGTGCATTTTTATTCACCTGAACCATTCCGATCACCGTCCTACGTCCGGATGCACTGCGATGGACGAAGATGCTTTGAATACACTATTGGGGTGGCTTGATCCTCAAAAGCATCCGCAGATTTTGCAAATACCCAAAAGCGATTGCGGTGAATATCAAAAAAAGTTTGAGGGGATTGAATGCCGATAACCCCGCGAGTGCGGGGACGGTTTTAATTGACGTCTACTTTAGGGGTAGTCGGATTGGATGCGGGAAGCATCGGATAGACGATGGTCGGTTTTTTACCTTCGAGTGATTTGAGGAAGGTTTGGATCGATGCCGTCTCTTCATCGCTCAAATCGACACCGAGTTGGATGCGGCCCATCTCTTTGATCGCTTCAGGCAAGGTAGCGATTTGTCCGTTATGGAAATACGGTGCGGTTTCGGTAACGTTGCGCAATGTCGGAACGCGGACCAGTCCGTTGGCATCTCCTTTGAAGTCGCCGATATTCATATATTTATACGGCGCTACGACGCCGAAAGCCTGCATCGTTCCTCCGAGGGCAATATCGTTGTGGCATGTCGCACACCCTTTGTCGATAAAAGTTTTAAGCCCTTTTTGCTCTGCCGTGCTTAACGCTTTTTTATTTCCGTTGAGGAAATCGTCATAGCGTGAGGGGGTTACGAGGGTACGTTCGAATACGGCGATGGTATCGGCGATTTTTTCAAACGTGATCTTCACATCTTTTCCGTACGCTTTTTTGAACAAAGAGACGTATTCCGGCATTGAATTGACGACATTGGTGACCAACTCTTTCGGTGAAGCCATCTCCGGTGCCGCTTGCATCGGTCCTTGGGCCTGATCTTCGAGATGAGGACTGCGTCCGTCCCAGAATTGTTGGCTGTAGAATACGGCATTGTAAACGGTCGGTGAGCTCAATCCGTGCGGATTGGCCGTCCATTTATGTCCGATTGCCGCACCCATTCCGTCAACGCCGCCGGTCGCGAGGTTATGACAGGTATTACAGCTGATAAGTCCGCTTTTGGAGAGACGCGGTTCAAAATAGAGCATTTTCCCCAGTTCCACTTTTGCCGCCGTGGTAGGATTGGCTGGGTTTGACGTGAGCTTTTCGAGTGCTTTTTTGTTCGACGGAATCGGTTTGAGCCCTGCAGTTTTTGCTTCGTCGATCAGTGAGGCGCCCATAACGGTCGTCGCGATCATCGCTGAAATCATTAATGCTTTCATAGTGTAAATCCTTAGTATTTGGATAGGAATGAAAATTGTAGCACAATTAGCTAAAGGAAAAATTTTATCCTTTGGCTAATTTGAGCTCCTGCATAACGGTAGAGCGTTTGGAGTGTTCCAGCCGTCGGCACGCCGCTTCAAACGCCCCGCTTTCACCGATCAGGATACAGTGTCCTTTCGCACGGGTAAGTGCGGTATAGAGCAGCTTGGTGTTGAGCATTATAAGGTGGGAAAAACTCATGACGGTTACGACGGTATCGTATTCCATCCCCTGAACTTTATGAACGCTCAGGGCATACGAGAGGCTCAGAAAATCGCTGATCCCCTCAAAACGGTATTGGACGATCAGCTCTTCGTTGGGATAGTAGACAAAACAGAGATCTTCCTCTTCGTCGATTCTGAAAATCAGCCCGCACATCCCGTTGAAAATTCGTCGCTCGCTGGGTTCGAGATTCTCTTTGAATTCTTCGGGGGTAAAAGAGAGGAGGTTGTCGTTTTTGATATGGACGACCTTATCCATCAAACGCAATTCCCCTTTGAAGGTTTTGATCTTTTTTTTTGGGTTGGGATTGAAATAGCCCTGAAGGAGAAGATTGAGGTTATCGACCCCCAGTGAATTTCCCCGCATCGGCGAGATGATTTGAAAGGCGTTAAGATATTCGCGAATCGCTTTGGCTTGAAGTTTTTCCCGTGATGCGGGGAGATATTCGAGGGTGATTTCGGCAATTTTTGCCAGAATGTTGTGGCTGAGGGTCTGGGTTACTTCTTCAAATTCCCGGGCGGAGAGGGAATTTTTCAGGGCATGGCGGTTGGGAATATCGACCGGAAAAAAAGTAAAATCCTCGTATTTTTCGCGATACGGAGGGATTAATCCCTGACGGATATCGTTGGCGATCAGAGTGATCGCCTGATCAGGGCTCTGGCGGTAAATTTGCGTCAGCATGACGGTTGGTGCTAATTGCAAAGCGATAGCATCGCTGAGCGGATTGCCCGCACCGATAGGGGGGAGCTGGGCATCGTCTCCGACGATGATTACGGTAGCGTCGCGTTCGATTTTGGCGATGAGACGGGCAAAAAGGGCGGAATTGATCATCGAGGCTTCATCGATGAGGAGGACTTTATAGGGCATAGTGTCGTGAGCTTCGAAACGGACCAGCAGGCTTTGGATCGTCGAACTTTGGTATCCGCTGCGTTCACGGATTCTCTGCGATGCGATTCCGCTGAGTGCACAGGTCATAATCAGGGCGGGTTCGTGGCGCAGAGCCAGCAGATCAAGCAGCGCTTTGGCGGTGGTGCTTTTCCCGGTTCCGGCATAGCCGACCAAAAAT
>Ga0172377_10002257_pt1 | contig 19672 bp, 13 predicted proteins | sample Pumphouse3metaG_FD_119749 | JGI IMG/M metagenome (GOLD analysis project Ga0172377, IMG submission 119749) | Leachate microbial communities from a municipal landfill in Southern Ontario, Canada - Pumphouse #3 metaG | ecosystem: Engineered > Solid waste > Landfill > Unclassified | place: Canada...
CGCCTCGATGATCTCCACGCCGCGCTGGTTGTAGCGGGTGTTGATGGAGTTGTTCTGGAAATTGGAATAGAATTCGCCGTCGCTGCCGGTAATGCCCTGGTTGTAGATCACGTCCTCATTGACGCGCCAGGCCAGGATCCCGCCGCCAACGGAAGCGCCGTTGGCTGTCTGGAAGGAAGGCAGCAGATAGTCGTATTCATAGGTGGGGATGTTTTGGGGGTCGTCGATGGCGGTGGGGTAGAGGATCACCCGGCCGTCGTCACTGGCCTTGACCGCGGTGGCGCCGTCGCCGTCAGGATCAACGCTGCGGTTTTCCACCAGAACATATTCGGTGGGGGAAAGGGGCAGGCGCAGGATCTGGGGGAGCAGCTTGGGTCCGGTTTGCTTGTGGCTGCTGGCGGCCAGGCCCATTTCGCTGAAGAGGCCAAGCTGTTCCGCGTCCTTAAGCAGACCGCGGGAGCGGAGTTCGGCTCCGAAGACCAACTCGCGCGACCAAGCGCCGGGGAGGCCCGGCAAAGCGCCTTCCAGCATCACATAGGAGCCGTCGTCCAATACATCCACCAGCAGGCCCGATCCGCCGCTGTCCATGATGTCGAAAACTCCCACCATGGGTTGCCAGTTGTAAACATTGTAGAGGTCCACGAAACCCAGGGAATGGCCAAATTCATGCGCCAAAACGGCATTCAGCGCTCCGTAGCCGCCGCGGAAGGTGTCCGCGCCGGAGGACTCGGTGTAAAAATCCTGGGAGATGGTGGAGGGAACGTTGCAGGCATTGCCGATCAGCACGGAACCTCCATCCACCACGGCTTCCTTGCCGTCGCCTACCCGGATAAAGAAAGAGGGGATGTCGGAGGGCGTGTCGCCCAGGATATCGTGCTGCCAGTCGGATCCGGCATGGATGATCATGAAGTGGCCGTAGGCGGAGAAATCCAACTCCGGCGACAGGCTGTCCGCCAATTCGAAGGAGTCCTTGAAATACTCCTCCATCCTGGCCAGAAACAGCTCGTTGCCAGCATCCGGGGGATTGTACCAGCCCATGGTTTTGGGCAGGGTATAGGCTCCGCTCTGGGGCCAGACCTCGTATTGAAGGTCGTAGGAACCGGCGGAAGCAGCCAGGTAATAATGGCGCAGCGCTTCCAGGTTGTCCAGGAAATAGGGTCGGTCGTGGGGCGGGCTGCCGATGTTGTAAAGATAGTTGGGATCGGCTTCCAGCAGGAACTTGCCATTACCGGTGGTGAGGGGGTCGTCGGCCGTTTCTTCCTGAAAATCCACCAGGATCACCAGCAGTTTGTCGAAATTGGGGTCATCCTGTTTCCGCGCCTGGGCGGGCTGTTTGTTCAGCAGTTGTGTATAGGGGTGCTGGCGCTGGGGCCGGTTCACGAAGTGTTTGCCGAGGGTGAGCTTATTCGCGCCGAGGCAGCTGGCCAGAACCAGCAGGAGGGTAATGAATCCGGTTTTCATCTGTATCCAATGCTCCCCCTGCCGCCAGGGGGCACGGGGAGTATGGCTTCAAAGGATATCGGGCCTAAAACTCGAACCCCAGGGAGAAAACCTTGTTGAAATCCACCAGTTCGCCACCGGGGACCATGCTGAAATCCGCGGTCAGCCTGTATTTCTTGCTGAAAGTGTATTGGATTCCCGCGCCAAAACTTGGCCCCGTAACGCTTCCGGCGTTATCCATGAAATAGCCGCCACGCAGGGAGATCAGGTCCAGATAGGTGTATTCAGCGCCAAAACCGTAGATGGTTTCCTCCATGTGGTTCCAGCCGGTTACGAATCTGGTGAGCAGGGGATCTTCGTTGGCCAGCACCTTGCTGGCTTCGGCGGAAACAAGCAGCTTGTTCATCGGCGCGTTGAGGATCTCGTAGGCAGCGCCAAGCCGAACGGTCATGGGCAGGGGATCGGATTGCTCCTGGTCGATGTAGGTGACGTTGGGTCCGATATTCTGGATCACTAGGGAAAGGTTGGTGCCGTCGGTCAGAAAGTCCTGGTATTTAGCGCCGAGGTCGAAGGCAAAGCCGAAGGCCTTGCCGTCCGGTTCGGTGGGCTGGCCGGGGCCCAGATAGCTGTAAATGAACTTGAAATTGGTTCCCACGCCCAGCTGCTGCGGGATCACGTCGTAGCTGTAGCCAACGTTGCCGGCAAACTCGAAGCTGTGGAAAGTTCCGATCTCGTTGTTGTTTTCATCGGTCTGGACCTGGGTGCCCATATCCAGCAGGGAAATGTGGGAGTTGATGTTGCCGATTCCCTGGAAATACTGATTGTAACCCAGATATTCGTAATACATGTCGTTAAATCCAGATCCGGCCAGCCAGGGGATATGCGATCCGCTCAGCTGGGTCTTGCGGTTGAAGGCAGTGGCGCCTGGATTCCACCAGGGCGCAAAGGCGTCGTCTGCCACAGCGGAATAGGCCCGGCCCATGCCGTTCGCCCGTCCGCCCGGCTCAAAGGTGAGGGACAGCATTGATGCCTGGGAAATGGCCCCCAGGGTGAAAGGCAGGCTCAGCACCGCTATCAGCGCTGTCAGGGTCAGCAATTTATACTTGGACATCATACCTCCATTGAGATATCTTGTAAAAGGCGCGGGCAGAAAAGAACCCGGCGCGGTTGATTTAGATTTATTTACTTCAGGGAAGGTAAATACCCCAGAAAAGTCGGTGGTCTCGCCGCTGGTCCACAACAAATGCAGCCTGCTAACAATTAAAACGTTCGGTTTTCTCCCAAATCTTCTTGGTGCCGAAGGCCGGAATCGAACCGGCACGGACTATAAGTCCGGTGGATTTTGAGTCCACTGCGTCTACCTGTTTCACCACTTCGGCACGATGTTCTCTCATTTTTCCAAGCCTGCCTGCTTGTCAAGCAGAATATGAGAAGCTCTTTTGTGAGCTGTGGCACAATTTCCACACTGCTGCACAAATGCAGTAGGTCACCGCGAACCTGCTTCCCTGTCAATTATCTCTTGCAGCTTGGCCGCCGCCTCGTCCAGGGCTTCCTGCGGAGGCATGATCCCTTCCTTGGCGATCTCCAGGTATTTTTTCAATTCATCGCGACCTTCGAACCAGGCCGGGTGCTGGGGTTCGAACACGGCATTCTCCAGCTGGGCGTAGATGCCTTTGAACTGGGGAAAGGTATCCAGGAAATCGATGATGGTCTGGGTTCGCATGGCGCTTTTACGCAGGGGCATGTAGCAGGTGCGGGCGCTCCATTTGGCGGTTTGTTCCGTGTCGGTGAACCATTTGATGAATTCCCAGGCCGCCTTTTCGCGGGCGGGGTCGCCGCTCTTGAAGATCACGATGTTGGCGCCGCTGATGGCGCTTTTATCTGTTTTATAGGTGGGCAGGGGGGCGTAGCCAACGTTGAAGTTGATGGGCTGCTGCCGCATGTAGGTGATGGAAACGCTGGAGCCTTCGAACATCGCCACAGTGCCGGCCAGAAAGGCGTTTTGCCCGTCCATTTCCTTGGAAGCTTTGGCGGTTTCCTCCACGTTCACCAGGTTGAGGATATAGTTCAGCGCTTCCAGGCCCGCCCGGCTGTTCAAAACCGGTTTGTCGTTTTCGTCCATGATGGTTCCGCCGGCCTGGTGGATGAGGTTCACGAACTGCCATTGGTTCACCGTGAAGTTCGCGCCCCAGGTGGCGTCGCGGCCTTCGGTCTGGGGTGAGGTGAGGCGGCGGCAGTGTTCGGTGAATTCCTGCCAGGTGGCGGGAAAGTAGTTGGGATCGAGCCCGGCCCGGTAGAAGGCGTCTTTATTGTAAAAATAAGCCCGGACGCTTTTATTGAAGGGGAAGGACCATTTCTCTCCCTGATAGGTGATGGATTGCATGAAAACTGGATAGAAATCCGCCAGCTCTTCCGGGGTGAAATCCGGATCGGAGGCCAGCAGGCTGTCTATACTCACCAGAACTTCATCCTGCTGGTATTTGGCCGCCCAGGATTCGAAGACCTGGGCCAGATCGGGCTGCTTGCCAACCTGCAGGGAAGCGGAAAGTTTCTGCTGCAGGGCGGTGTAGCTGCTGATGGGATTGGTGATCACCTCGATATCGTCGTGGGTCTTGTTGAAATCCCTGATCATCTCGTTGAGCACGTCTCCCAGCGGGCCGCTCAGGCCGTGCCAGAAGCGGATCTCGACCTTGTCGGATTTAACGCTCTGGCTGCAGCCGACCGCGAGCAGGGCCAAAAGCAGGATTAGGCTTGATACACGCCGCATGTTTTTGTCCTTAATAGTTTATTGATGCCGTGAACGCATCGTTCCAAACAATATATTTGACCAGCGCCATGGAGTCAATCTTTTTTCTGGGCAGGCTCGCCCGGGGCGGGGTCGCGGCGCTGGTATTCGGTGAAGGCCAGGGGAAAGCCAGTGCTGGAAACGATAGCCTCATAGAAGACAAGTTCCCATTCCGAGGGGTTGAACTCCGGGAAATAGGTGTCGCCTGCGAACTCCGCGTCGATGCGGGTGAGGCAGAGTTTGGAGGCCAGAGGAAGGAACAGCCGGAAGATCTGGCCGCCGCCGATAACAAAGCACTCTTCCTCGCTGCAGCGTGCCAGGCATTCCTCCGGGCTGTGGCAGACAATTGCTCCGGGCACCTGGAGGTCCCTATCCCGGGTGAGGATGAAGTTTACCCGCTGATCGAGGGTGCCGCCCAGCGACAGCCAGGTTTTCTTGCCCATCAGGACGGCGTTGCCGAGGGTTTTGGCGCGGAAATACTTCAGATCCTCGGGGATGTTCCAGGGCATGCGGTTGTCGCGGCCGATGAGGTTGTTGCGGTCCAGGGCCGCAATGATCGTGATCCGCGCTTCAGTCAAACCTGCCTGCCTCAAAGAAATGGTCGATCGTATCCAGTCCGGCTTTTTGAGCCTCCGCGGGAGTGCCGCTGAAGATCAGGGCGCCGTTGTCGATGAAGAAGATCCTGTCCGCCAGGCGCTGGATCGAAGCCAGCTCGTGGGTAACCACCACGATGGTCATGTCCAGCTTGCTTTTCAGGTCCAGCAGCAATTCGTCCAAAGCGAGCGCGGTGAGGGGATCCAGGCCGGAGGTGGGCTCGTCGCAGAAAAGGATCTCGGGGTCCAAAACGATAGCCCGGGCCAAAGCGGCCCTTTTTTTCATGCCCCCGGAAAGCTCTGAGGGCAGGTGATAGATGGCTCCGTCCAAGCGCACCAGGTGCAGTTTTTCACGGACGAGGCGGTCGATCACGCGCTGGCTGAGGCGGGTATGCTGTTCCAAGGGAATGGCGATGTTGTCGTACACCGGCAGTGAATTCAGCAGGGCGCTTCCCTGGAAGAGGACCCCGAAGCGTTTGAGCACTTCCTGATAGCGGATCTCGTGCATATCCGTAAGCTCTTCGCCCCAGTACTTCACGCTGCCCGCGAAGGGCTGTTCGAGGCGGAGGATGTTTTTCAGCAGGGTGGTCTTGCCGCAGCCGCTGCTGCCCAGGATCACGGAAACTTCATGCGGCCGGATGTCCAGGTCGATGTCCCTGAGGATCGAGCTGTCGCCGTAACGCGCTTCCAGGCCGCGGACGCTGATGATGGGGGCGTTCATAGATAGACCAGGCTGAAGATGGCGTCGGCAACAATGATGGCGAGAATGGATGCCACTACGGAGCGGGTGGTGGCCCGTCCCACGCCTTCCGCGCCGCCCTGGACCTGAAATCCCTGATGGGCGGCGATGATCACGATCAGCCAGGCAAAAACCACGCTTTTGGCGAAAGTGACCAGTAGTTCAGATGGTTCCAGAACCATCAGGCTGCGTTGCAGGTAGACCCCCAGATCCAGCTCCAGGTAGCCAACCGCGATCAGCAGCGAACCCAGCTCCGCCGCCAGGATGGAAAAGGCCACCAGGATCGGCATCATCAGGCTGACCGCGTGGAATTTCGGCACCACCACGTAGCGGACGGGGTCCAAAGCCATCATGCGCAGGGCGTCGATTTCCTCTGAAACCTTCATGGTGGCGATCTCCGCTGTGATAGCGGAGCCGCTTCTGCCCGCCAGGATGATCGCGGTGAAAAGCGGGGAGAATTCCCGGATCAGGGCAAAGGACATCACGTCCGCCAGAAAGATCCCGGCGCTGTATGCTTTCATCTGCACCCCGGCCTGCAGGGCGATGATGAAGCCGATCACAAAAGAAAGCAAGGCCACGATGGGCAGGGCGTCCAGGCCCAGGAAAACGCACTGTTGGCTAAGTGAACCCTTGCGCTGGCCGCCGCGGCGGAAGACGCCCACAAAGGCCCAGTAGAAAATATCCGCCGCCAGTTGGATGGCGATCCTGCCGCTCTGCCAGCCTCGCAGCGCCGCGGCGCCGATCTGCTCCAGCCAGCCCTGTTCCACGGGCGGTTCGGTTTGCTTATCCTGCCGGGAGCGGAATTGTTCGATCACCGCCTGGATCTCCGGCCGGGCCGGAAGCACGGTTGTTCCCTCCGTGTGCTCCGCCAGCAGCAGGATCTCTTCCCAGAGGGCCGCGCCGGCGCTATCCAGTTTGCTGATCCCGCCTGGATCGACAGTTGCCACTTTGTTCCGGCGAAAGATCCTTGGGATCTCAGAGGCGGCGTTGTCCAGTTCCTTCAGGGTGAAATCCCCTTCCAGGTATAGAGTGCCTTTGTCGAAGCGGATCCCGGCCATGGTTAGTAGAAGAGCGAGAGCCTCAGATAGCTGCCGTAATCGTAAACCAGCCAATCCTGCTGGGATCTGTCGTATTGCACGTTCAGCCGCAGATCCAGCGAGATGTTGCGGTAGATGCGGAAGTTGATCCGGTGCTCGCTTTCAAAATGGGCGCTGCGGTCTTCCGCGCTGAAGGGGAAGAGCACGTCGAAGGATGAGTTCACGCGGATGAAATCCAGGATATTGACCGCGGAAAACACGAGGGTGCTTTCGATGCCGTGGAAGCTGAGGTTCTCCTGCTCGCGGTAGATGTCATATTTGCCGGTATCCCCGGGGATCTGGCTGGGCCCGGATTCACTGAAAACGTAGTTGCCGGTATTGACCTCCTGCTGCCAGCCGTAGCCGAAGCGCAGGCTGAGAGAGGCACGCGGGCTGAAAGCCAGGCGGTAGGTGATCCCCGTTCCCTCTTTCAGGCGCATGGGGAAAAGGGGCTGTTTCGTTTGCAGCCGGTCCTGGCCATTCAGCACGGAGACGGTGTCCCCCCGCGCCGAGATGAGGATCAGATCCCGGTCTTGCGCGAAATATGAGATCTCCTTGAAAAAATGGGTCTGGACGTCGCCGCGGGCATAGAAGGAAAAATTGCGCAGCGGGCGGCTGTTCTGCCAAGGCGTGAACAACAGCACGTTCTTCAGGGAATAGGTGTCCGCGCTTACCCGCAGATCCTGGAAGTTCGAGCTGCTCAGCCCCAGGTCGTAGATGCTGCGCAGGGTGTAGAGGGTATAGGGAAAGGTGGCGTCCACGGAGTTTTCCAGCTGTCCGGTCACCGTGATGCTGTTCACCGGGTTCTCCGGCCCGGCCTGGTTGTTGCCGGCCAGGCTGATGTTGCCGTGCATAGAGCCTTTGTGGACCACGGGGCGGTCGCGGACCACGGGTTCTTCACCCAGAACCCCGGCCCCCAGCAGCAGATTGCCTTCCCCGGAGGGGTCCACCACCAGGGTGAGGATCCGGCTGTCGCCGTTGGCGAGGTCCACGGTGGTGAAATCGCGCAGTTCGTTCCAGGCCCCGCCGCCAAGCTTGATCATATAGGTTCCCGGAGGCAAAATCCACACCTTGTCCGGCTGCCCCAGGTCATCGTCGCCGATGCTGCTGCCGGGCCCGAGGGGATAGTATTCGAATTTGTCGGCTTCCTTCACCCAAACGTCATAGGGCAGGCGGACGCGGTTGTTGTTTTCGTCGATGATCTTCACGGTCAGTTCTGCCCATTGGCCGCTGACCACGGTGCGCATTTTGGGCCGGACCTCCGCTTCCAGGGAGATGTTCTGGTTTTCCCCGATGGTGATCTCATAACGTCCGGGGGGCAGGGTGAGCTCTTTGTTGAACTCCCCGTCGTTGCGGGAAACATCGTTGTCAACTCCCAGCAGATTGTAGCGGATCACGTCGTCGGTGGCGGTGCCCAGCCGCAGCAGCAGCTCCCCGAAGGAATAGTCCTCGTCCGCTCCGGAGATGTCTTCCAGCAGAAATTTCACATAGCCCGGGGTCTGAGCGCGTCCGGCCTCAGCCTGGCCCTGCTCTCCGCCCAGGAATTGCCTGCATTTGGCGGCGAAAACGTCGGTTTCCAGCATCAGCATCTCGTTGTAAGATTGGATCAGATAGACCATGCTGTCGTCGGGCAAGCCCTTGTAGCGCTCCGCTTTGTAGCTCAGGAGGTTTTGCTGGGTGTTGGAATCGCGGAGGAAAAACTCCATCCGCAGATAGGCGCGGGGCTGCTCCGCCTCGATCTTTTCCAGGTTCAGGATCTTGGTCTCCAGGAAATAATCCGGGTCGAACTCCCCGGTGGTCCGGTCCACCTGGCTGAAAATGTTATAGGCACGCAGCCTTTGGGTGATCAGATCCGGAACCGCGTCGCCCAGCCGGCTGGCCCAGAGGTGGTCCGGCAGGTAACGCACCCGGGAAAAGTTTTCCTTCACTACCAGCTGGCTTTTGGAATAGGCGCGGTTCACCTCGGCGTCGAGAACTTCCAGCGAGGCGGGGAAGGGCTCTGCCGCGCGCAGGGCGGGGTTTTCCGAACCCTCCTTGTATTCCAGCACATAGTAGTTCGGCCGCAGCCGCTCGGTATTCCATGAACAGCCTGCCAAAACCGCCAGCGCCGCCAGGACCAGCAGCAGCGGATATCTCGTTTTCATGCTCGCCTCCTTCAATTGCCGCGCCAGATCAGGGCCGGCTGGTCGGAGATCTGCCGCGCGAAATCATTGAGGTTTTCGCTGGCTTCGCGCAGATTCTCCAGGGTCTCGTTGAGGTTCACCCGGTTGCGGATCAGGGTGCGGTCGATATTGGTGATCAGGTTTCCGGCTTTGTTTACCGTTACGGTCAGTTCCTCCGCCAAACCCGCCAGGTTGGCTGCGTTAAGCTTGGCCGCCAGCTCGTTCATATTGGCCACCAGGGCGTCGAATTCAGCCGAAGCCAGGATCTGGTTCACCCGGTCCAGGGCGGTGTTCAGCTTCAGGCTCGCAGTCGCGATATCCCGCGTGGTGTGCACGATCAGGGTATCCGAGCTGGCCCCCAGTTTCACCAGCTGCGCCCTGGTATCGGTAAGCAGCAGGTTGGTGGAGGCGTTGATCTCCGCTATGCTTTTGTCCAGGTTGCCGCCGATCGAGTCCAGCTGTCCGCTCAGGCTGGCGATCAGAGTTTCCAGGCTTCTCTGGGTGGAAAGGGTAAGGCTGTCCAGGCTGGTGGCGGTGCGGCTGCCGATCTGGTCGATGTTGCGCGCGGCCACGGAGGAGATGGAATCCAGGTTCGCGGTCAGGTTGTCCGCGATGCGGCTGAAGTTGCCCTCCGCCCCTTCGGTGAGGCCAGAGGTGGAGAGGGCGATCTGGTTCAGGCTGTTCAGGGTTAGCGAAAGCTTGGAGCGGGTTTCGCTTACCAGGGCGCTGGTTTCGGAGAGGATGGCGGCCAGGTTGGCCCGGTTTTCCTCGGCTGTCAGCTGGTCCAGATTGGAGGCGATCCGGTCCACTTTTTCCACGATGGAAACCGCTTTGCCGGAGATCTCGTCGATCTGGGTGGAGCCCGTGGCGATGAAGCTGCCCGGTTTGAGGTTTCTGGCGGCGTTGCTGCCGCCGCGGATCTCCACTGCCTTGGTGCCGGTGATGCCCACCAGGACGAGCACCGCTTCGTTATCCTCTTTGATCGGGGTGCCGGGGTCTATACCCAGGGTCAGGATCACGTTTTCCACATTGCGGGGGTCGATGCCCACCTTTTCCACCGCGCCCACGGGGATGCCCTGGTAATAGACGGCGGCTCCGGCCTGGAGCCCGAACACGGATTGGTTCTGGAAGCGCAGATAGTAGGTGTCGCGCTTGAGGGTGAGCTGTTTCCCGATCACCAGGGCGAAGAACAGCGCTATCAAGGCCAGGCCGGCGATCACGAAGATTCCGAGCCGGATCCGGGCGGATTTGTCAGCCATGTTACCTCCCGTCAGGGATTGAAAGTGATCTCCCCGCTTAGCAGTTTGCTTTTCACGTGGACCGGGCTGGCCGCGGTGAGGCTCACCCTGCCTTCGCAGATCACATCCTCGCCGAAGCTGATGTCGCCGCTGATCCTGAGCCCCGTGCAGCCCGCCAGCGAGGGGATCCCGTCCTTGAAGCGCTGCAGCAGCTGGTCGATCTGGCCGTAATAACGCTCATCCAGCTCGATCGGGGGAACGCTCTCGATCCCGCGGCGCAGAACCACCTGATACTGGTCGTTGAGTTCATAGAGGTCGCTCCAGATGGCCAGCAGGTCGTTGTTTTTCTTCACCGGCGCGAATCTCGAGCGGGGAACCTTCAGGGCCCGGGCTCCGTTGAACACGCTGATCGCCGCGCCCATGGCGGTTTCCAGCTGATAGACCGGGCTGCCGTCCACTTCCTTGGGATTCACGATCAGGGGCAGCAGCATGATCCCGTCTCCGGCGATCAGGTTCCACTGCAGGGCTTTGAGGTCGATCCAGAGGTTGTTCGTGTTGAAATACTTGTAAAGCCCGATGTCCTGGAATTCGCCGATCTCGTCCAAAGGGCATTGCGCCACTTCCCTCAGCATCAGCTGGCCCTGCTTGTCCTGGCAAAGGTGGCCGCCTTTTTTATCCGCTTCGGTGCGCTCGCAGACCTCCATCAGGAAATGGATATCGTTGGCCTTCATATAGGCCGGGATGCAGGTGTCGATCGTGGCGCCGAGATTGTCTGAATTGGAAACGAAGGCATAGCGGTAGCCGGCGTCGATCATCCTGTCCAGCAGGCCGGAAGAGCTCAGGGCGGCGTAGATGTCCCCGTGCCCGGGCGGATTCCACATCTTGTCCGGGTCTTCGTTTTCATAGGGCTTCAGATTGTCCCTCCGGATGCGGGGAAATTTGTTTTGCACAAAGGATATGGGCAGCTGCTGGCGGTTGAGGTCCGGATATTTCTGCAGATACTGCAGGGTGTCGGCTTCGGTGTTGTAGCTGTTCATAAAGAGCAGCAGCACCTCGTAGCCGGTTCCGGAGCGCAGCGACAGCACCTGGCGGGTGATGATGTCCAAAAAGTTCATGTTGCCCTTCACCGGCAGCAGGCTTTTGGCGGCGCTGAGGCCCATGCTGGTTCCCAGGCCGCCGTTCAGCTTGATCACGGCGATGCTTTTCAGGATCGACTGCCGGCGGTATTCCCCCAGGGCGGAGTATTCGATCAAATTGGCCGGGTCCGGGGGATCGATAAGGCCGCGGGGGATCGCCCCCTGCCTGCCTTCCCGCAACTGTTTGTAGTAGGCGCTGAAAGTGCGGATCACGCCATCATCCAAACCGGCTGCTTTCATTTGCTTCACAAAGAGGTTCAGCATTACTGTGTCCTTTGGCCTTGGTCCAGGGCGCCGTTTACCAGTTCTTCCAGCCAGGCCTCGTCCACCGCTTCGGGGAGGGTGATGTGGCCTTCCCCGGCGTGTTTGGCGTTCCAGGCCCTGGCGGTTTCCACGGCGTTGGGGTTGCGGGCCCAGCCCCGGCGTCCCACGCCTCCCATCACGTCCCAGGAAAGGGCGGAGGCCACCACCCGGTCCATCTCTTCGCTGCCGTCCAAAACTATCCCGTTGCCGCCGTTGATGGCGCGTCCGATCCCCACTCCGCCGCCGTTGGAAAGCACCACTAGGCTCATGCCGCGGGCGATGTTTCCGGCGAAGCAGTGGGTGGCCATGTCCGCCATCACGTTGCTGCCGTCGCGGATGTTGGCGGTTTCGCGGAAGGGTGAATCGGTGCCGGAAACGTCGTGGTGGTCGCGTCCCAGCATCACGGGGCCGATCTTTCCTTCGCGCACCAGCTGGTTGAATCTCAGGGCGATGCGCACCCGCCCTTCCTCGTCGGCATAGAGGATGCGGGCTTTGGTGCCCACCACCAATTGGTTGGCTTCCGCTTCAGAGATCCAGTGGTGATTGTCGCGGTCCATGGCGTTCCGCCGGGGGTCGATCAGTTCTTTCGCGGCCAGGTCAGTTATCCGCAGGTCGCTGTCCTTGCCGCTGAGGCAGACCCAGCGGAAGGGGCCGTAGCCGAAGTCGAAGCAGAGCGGGCCCATGATGTCCTCCACATAGGAGGGGAAGATGAAGCCTTCGCTGGTGTTCACGCCGTTGCGGGAGATCTCTTTGGCGCCGGCGTCGAACACCGAGGCCAGGAAACTGTTGCCGTAGTCCCAGAATCTGGCTCCCCTGGCGCAGAGCCTTTGGATCACGTGGAACTGCCTGATCAGGGATTCATCGACAGCGGCCCGGAATTTCGCGGGGTCGCCGGCCAGCAGCTTCCGCCCCTCTTCAAAGCTGTATCCCGCCGGGGTGTAGCCGCCTTCATAGACGGCGTGGCAGGAGGTTTGGTCGGAAAGCAGTTCCGCCTTGATACCGTGCCTGTCCACATATTCCAGCAGGTCCACGATGTTGCCCTGGTAGGCGATGGAAATGGCTTTGCCGTTGGCGCGGAACTGGTCCACCCAGGCGAAGATCTCCTCCGGGTCGCTGGAAACGCGGCCCACCCAGCCCTGCTGGTGGCGGGTGGCGATGCGGCTGGGGTCCACTTCCGCGATGATGCCGATCCCGCCGGCTATCTCCACCGCCTTGGCCTGCGCGCCGCTCATGCCGCCCAGGCCGGAGGAAATATAGACAACCCCGGCCAGGTCGCGGTCCGCGGGAATGCCCAGGTATTTGCGCCCGGCGTTCAGGAGCGTGATGTAGGTTCCATGCACGATGCCCTGCGGCCCGATGTACATCCAGCCGCCGGCGGTCATCTGCCCGTAATTGGCCACGCCCAGCGCGGTGAGGCGCCGGAATTCCTCCGGATTGTCCCATTTGCCGATCACCAGGCCGTTGGTGGAGATCACCCGCGGCGCTTCTTTGCGCGAAGGATAGAGTCCCAAAGGATGGCCGGACTGAACCACCAGGGTCTGCTCGTCGGTCATCAGCTCCAGGTATTTCATGATCAGGCGGTATTGCATCCAATTCTGGCAAACCTGGCCGGTTTCGCCGTAGGTCACCAGTTCATAGGGATAAAGCGCGATGTCGAAATCCAGGTTGTTGTCGATCATCACCTGCAGGGCCCGCCCGGAGACGCTGCCTTTGTATTCGTCGATGGGGCGTCCCCAGATGCGCCCCTGGGGGCGGTATCTGTAGCCGTAGATGCGGCCGTGTTCCCGCAGTTCCCGCAAAAACTCGGGAGCCAGCCGGGAATGCAGTTCCGGGGGGATGTAGCGCAGGGCGTTCTTCAGCGCCAGCGTGGTCTCAGCGTCGCTAAGCGGCATTCCCCGGTGAGGGGCGCGGCGGTATTGGGGGTCAAACACGGGATCGGGCGGCAGCGCCGGATCCAATCTCACTTCAAAAACATTGCCAGCAGGCATCGCGAACCTCTTCATTTCTTTCTTCCGGGCCTGCCTTCGCAAACGTAACGCTCTTCATTTCAGCGGGATGCGCTCAAACCGAATCTGGGGCGGCAAACCCGGGCCATTCTTTTCCTAAGTTTGCCCGATACGCCCTTTTTGTCAAGTTAAAAGTCCTGCCGCCCCGCCCCGGGACCCGCCATCCTGGGCTTTATCAGGGATCCATGCCCCTGGAAAGGCAGAAAAACACAGCCTACGATAAAAATACACGTCATCCCGGACTCGACCTGTGAGCTGGAAACACCCCGCCCAAAGCCTCTACCTCTGCGACTTCTACTTCGCCAACACCATCCCCTTCCTGGAGATCGTGAGCGAACAGGACCGCCTCGCCGGAGAACGCAAACTGGTGGACCTGCTGGTAAGCAAATACAGCGGAAAAGCCGGCCACTCCAGCCTGCTCAACTCTTCCCACATGAGAAAGAGGGAGTTCAATGAATGCATCGCCGGATTGATCGACCGGGAGGCGATAACAGTAAGGGCCTCAGAATCTACAAGTGGCAGGGTGGGTAAAGAGTATGTACTATCACCACTGGTCATGGAATCCTGGAAATAATGAATGGCTGAGCGGGGTAGGGCAACCCTCCCCGCTCTTTTATGCTTGTCATAAATGCTGACACGCTGATTGGATTCGTTGGCATTATATCCCTCAGCCAGTTTCTTCACAACAGGTAAAACAAGGTTGTGAATTTATAAATCCGCTCTGTTAAAGGGTTTGAAGCCATTCTTTCACAAAATATCGGTACTCCTCTCTCTCCGGGAATACATCCAAATCCCTTATGCTAATCTATATTAATAATATAAATCTATAATATATACAATATACATAAGTAATTATAATATAAGTATATAAGAGTTTATCTACCATTCTGCATCATTGTAACTATGGCGGGAGGGGAGTAGCGAATTTTTGTGAAAGAATAGCCTGAAATGCTGATCAGTAAAGAATTAAATGGATTCACACCCATTTTTTCGGCTTTGTGAATTTGTGAATTTCCCCCCTGTGATTCTTGATCCCTTCCCGCCCTTCGATCTTCCGCCCATGTCCAGGCAACGTCCAAGCCATGCCAGAATCCGGAGATCGGCGGGACGTCAGCAGAGCGTGGAGAGGGCGGACAGGGACGAGGGGGCACTTCCGGAGATATAAGTCCAGACCGGATGCTAAGCCTCGCAGAGGCTATCCGTTCATCTTTTTATTCGTCCATCCGCTAATCCCTGCATCACTCCACCCCCGGTAAGCTATCCGTAGCGCAGCATTCCAATGCTGCGTTCTGGCGTTCTGGCGTGAAAGGGTGAAAGGGTGAAACAGCGTTTTGGGCTGTTTTCCCTGAAGGCTCAGCCGCCGTGTCATTACGGGAAGCGTGCGCCAGCACGCAGGGACCCGGAATCCAGGCCTTTGGGCTAATGCCTTGGGAAGGGGTCTTTGCAGGCTCCGCCTGAAAAGCCCCCGCTTTCGATGTGACATTGTTTTGATATGACCGTCTGGATTCCGGGGCCCCTACCCCGGAATGACACAGCCGGGTGGCGTAGTGGCGCCAGACAGAAGCCGCAGGCGTCCTCGCCTGCGAAGCTTCGCAGAAGCTTGTCTTTTGGTTCTGAAAGCCCCTGCGGGCTTTGGCAGACGGGGACGTCTGCCGCTCCACTGCCAACATCAGCCGCGATTTTTCCCGCAGGATCGGCATCCTGTGCTACGTGAGACCCCTGCCGCATACGCAGGATCGGAATCCTGCGCTACGTAAGACCCCTGCCGCATACGCAGAATCGGCATCCTGTGCTACGTGAGACCCCTGCCGCATACGCAGGATCGGAATCCTGCGCTACGCGGGCTCCAACCAGGGGAAGAGGCGGGGGTTTTGATCCGGGTTTCCAGCCAGCGCGGAGGATGTTTCGGTGTTTTTGATGGTTTGAACTGCCAAGCTCACTTAGTCTGGAAAAATACCCTGATTAACAGGCGCGGCGGGGCGATCTCAAAGAAAGTCTTGACTTGAATGGCTGGGGCAATTTCCTGGAAGCGAGGGGCGTGATCATCCCTAGGCGGCTTGCCAACCTCGTGACGCGGCCTCAAATCCCCTGCACCGCAGGCCAAGCCATTGGACCGGGGAAACACATTGCGGCTATCGTGTCGCGAAAGTATGGCGCATCTGCGGTAGGGGGTTCATAGACTTTTAATTTGGGAGACCTAACAATGGAGAACATCCGCATTGGCATCGTGGGAAACATCGGGGTGGGCAAATCCACCTTCATCGAAGCGGCCAGTTCCGCGCCCCTGAACAAGGTGCTCACCTCTGTATATCCCAAGCCAAATGGCACCGAAGGGGTTTTTGCCTTTCCGGAAAAATTCAATCCCCTCGTGCTGGACGCATTTTACAAAGATCCCGTTGCCAACGCTTTCATGGCCCAGATCGAGTTCTTCAACGGCAGGCTGGACCGCCAGAGGCTGATCCAATCGTGCCGGGGCATCGTCCTCGAGGACAGGACCCTTGCGGAGGATTATCACATCTTCGGCAAAGCCCAGCGCATCCTGCGGAACATGACCGAGCCCGAATTCATCGCCTATCAGCGAACCTACCGGCTGATGACGGAACAGATCAAGGAACCTGACCTCCTAGTGTATTTCAAGGCGGATGTCCCCATCCTTCTGGAGAGGATACGGGAGCGGGGCCGGGAGAGCGAACTGGCCATTTCTGCAGAGTACCTGGGATTGCTGAATAATCTCTATGAGGATTTTGTGGCCAACCATGTTCATTGCCCGGTGCTGGTGATCAGCGCGGACAAGGCGGTGGAAAAGATGGAGTGGCTGCGCCGCACCGCCAATCTGATCGCGGAACATGTGAAAACCCTGGAGCTGCGCGTATCCAGCCCGGGCATCAGCGAATGGGTAAAGCTGCCCCAGACGGAAGCGACCCTAAAGGCCATAGACGTTGAGCGCCAACTGGAAGAATACCTGGCTGAAAATCCTAAATTGATCACCATCGCCGGCAACGTTGGCTTGGGGAAATCGACCCTGACCGCCATCATGGGGCGCAGCCTGAAGATCAACACGCTCTATGAAAAGCCGGAAGAGAATCCCCTCCTGGGAAAGTTTCTGGGTGATAAGAAAACCTATTGCTACGATCTGCAGCTGCATTTTCTGGAAATGAGGGCCAAGCAACGGCGAACCGGCAAAAGCGGATCTGGCAGCTACGTGAAGGACCGCTCCCTGCCGGAAGACCTGCTGGTTTTTTGCAACCAATTCCACGCCGACGGTTTGCTAACGGACGACGAACTGGACAACCTTGGAACCCAATTCCAAACGGTGAACCGGCAACTGCCATCATCCGATCTGATAATCCTGCTGCACGGCAGCCCCTCCCTGGCCTGGGAAAGGATCCAGCAACGCGGGCGGGAAATGGAAGTGGAGGGCGGTTGGCAGTTCTCGGAGATAAACAACCTGAATCGCTGGTATGAATCATACGGTGACAACGTTGTGAAGTTCGGCTTTCATGACGGCCCGGTCCTGGAGATCGATGTGGGGAAGCTTGATCTGACCAATCGCATCCACATCGGCTATATTTTCGAAAGAATACTGGAGATCTTCACCGCCCAGGATCGGAACTGAACCCGGTTTTCCAGGTCCCTCCCCTGATCCGGCAGGCGGAGGGATGATAGGAACGCGAAAAAGCACAGAAATAACGCGAAAAAGCACAGAGAAAGATATGGTGTACGTCAGTCCGGGCAAGGTGTATTAGCTCCGCAGAACCGGAATCCAAGCCAAGGCACAAAGGATGATAAAACAGAGGGACAGAGCAACAGAGGGGTAATAGAACGCTGATGACTCGGATCAGTATGATCTTCGTTGACAAAAAGGATCTCGCACAGATCGAACAGGTTTCACAGATATAAGGGAATCCTTATAATTCGTAGGAGACAAAATGTTCTGGATCCCGGATCATATCACCTCGCAAGCTCGGTGAAGTCCGGGATGAGGTGGTGTTACACCCTTTCACCCTTACACCCATAAATCTACTCTTTTTCTGAACGCGTTTTCCCTTTTTCTGCCTTTTTCCGCGATCCTATTCTCTTTGCCGGGTAAGTATCAGTCCCGGAAATACTCCGCCACGATCTTCATCCAATCCGGGATGGGGATGTGGTGGGGGCATTTGCTCAGGCACTCGCCGCAGTCCACGCATTTGTCCGCGCGGGCTTCCTCGGGGATCCAGGCCAGATATTCCTGTTTGTGGCGTTCCTTCTCACCGAACATCAAGGATTCATTGTAATGGCCGAACACCGCAGGGATGGCCACTTTATGGGGGCAGGGCAGGCAATAGCGGCATTCGGAGCAGGGGATGGCGATGCGGTGGAGGTATTCCAGGCGGGCCTTTTTATACAGGTTCAGTTCGCGCTCGTTCAGCAGGCCGGGTTTGAATGCGTTGGCGAGGCGGATGTTTTCCTTTAGTTGCTCCAGATCGCTCATGCCGGAGAGGTTGACCGTAACGGCGTCCAGGTTCCAAACCCAGTTCAGGGCGCGCTGGACGGGACTCCAAGCGAATTTGCTTTTGGCCCAGACGGCCTTGATTTCCTCCGGCACCTGCTGCACCAGTTTACCGCCCCGCAAAGGTTCCATGGCAATGATCCCCAAGCCCTTTTCGGAAGCCAACCTATAGCCGTTCATCCCGGCCTGGTAGCGGGTGTCCAGATAGTTGAGCATGAACTGGCAGAAATCCCAGTCAAAGCGCTCCACGATCTTTCTGAACACCGGATATTTGTCGTGGAAGGAAAAGCCGATATGGCGGATCCTGCCGTCGGCGCGGGCTTGCTTCAGCCAGTCCAGCACGCCGAAACCGAGCATTTGGGTCCAGGAACGCTGGTTGAGAGCGTGGAGCAGATAATAGTCGATATGATCGGTTTGCAGGCGATCCAACTGCCGGTTCAGAAAGTCGTCCATATCCTGGGGGCTCTTCACCAGCCAGCAGGGGAGCTTGGTGGCGATGTAAAACTTGCTGCGGTCAGAGCGGGCCACAAATTTACCCAGCAGGGGTTCGCTGGCGCCGTCGTGATAGCCCCAGGCGGTGTCGAAATAGTTCACGCCCTTGGCAAGGGCATACTCCATCATCTCGATAGCGCGACCCTCATCGATCTTACCGTCCTGAGTCTGGGGCAGTCGCATCAGGCCGAGGCCTAGGATCGAGAGTATGTCTTTAGATTTGGGCATGGTCCTGTGTTTCATATTTACTTCCTTTACCAAGATTCCAATGCGTGGCAAAGTATAAATCTGTCAATGGAATTCAGCTGGAGCCTGCCTGGGCGGGGTAGTGCAGAACCATTTGCTTACAGGGGCAGGGCCGGAACCGGGAAAGAATGTCTTGACACAAAGGTGGGCTTTAAGTTTTGGCTTTAAGCATAGAAAAATAACCATAATGGAGGAAAAAGATGTCCGAGCATCTCAAATATGGAACAATCAGCTCAAGTGAATCCATGGAACTGGAAGAAAAATACGGAGCGCACAACTACCACCCGCTGCCGGTGGTGCTGGCCAAGGGCGAGGGAGTGTTTCTCTGGGATCCCGAGGGAAACCGGTATTACGACTTCCTTTCGGCCTATTCAGCCGTTAACCAGGGGCATTGCCATCCCAAGATCATCCAGGCCCTGATCGACCAGGCCAGGGAACTGACTCTCACCTCCCGGGCATTTTTCAACAACAAGCTGGGCGAATACGAAAAGTACATCACGGAGTATTTCGGTTACGATATGGTGCTGCCCATGAATTCCGGCGCGGAAGGCGTGGAAACAGCCCTCAAACTCGCCCGCAAATGGGCCTACCAGGTAAAGGGCGTGGAAAAAGACGGGGCGATAATCGTTTTTGCCGAAAACAACTTCCACGGCCGCACCCTGGCAGTTGTTTCCGCCTCCACCGATCCCGACTGCTACGAAGGTTTCGGGCCCTTCCTGCCCGGCATCGCCAAGATCCCCTACAACTCTGTGGAAGCGCTGAAAGACTATCTGGAAAAGCAGGGCAGAAACGTGGCCGCCTTCATCGTTGAACCCATCCAGGGTGAAGCTGGCGTATATGTACCGGACGAGGGCTACCTGAAATCCTGCTACGATCTCTGCAAGGAGCACAACGTGCTCTTCATCGCCGACGAGATCCAAACCGGGATCGCCAGAACGGGTAAGTTGCTGGCCTGCGATTATGAGGA
>Ga0172377_10002259_pt1 | contig 19669 bp, 18 predicted proteins | sample Pumphouse3metaG_FD_119749 | JGI IMG/M metagenome (GOLD analysis project Ga0172377, IMG submission 119749) | Leachate microbial communities from a municipal landfill in Southern Ontario, Canada - Pumphouse #3 metaG | ecosystem: Engineered > Solid waste > Landfill > Unclassified | place: Canada...
TGTTGACAGATTTAACATTTCAAGTGAGATATTATCGTATCTAAATGGGATATCCGCTAATATAATGTTATATTTATTTCTGGCTGAATAGATTACGCTGTCCAGCATATCAATATTAAACCTATCACTCTGGTAGATGGATATGGGTGGCTGAAGGATATTTATTTTATCAATACCATCCAGATTTATTATGGAATTATTAAAACAATTTTCACTATCGGTAATATTCTCAATAAACACACTTAAGTTTGGCGAGAGGTCCAGATTTAAATTGATTGTTAAATCTGACGGTCCTTCACAGAAATTTAAATCTATAATTAATATCTTTCCTTCAATAATATCTTTAATATACCATGCAAAATTAAAAGCTATACTCGTTTTTCCGACTCCTCCCTGAATAGAGTAAAATGAGATTACCTGCTGCGGTATAATTTTATATTTATTTTTAATACTTATGTCTTCACCTTTTTCCATATTATCAATTATACGAAGTACCCTTTCCAGGCCCCTGGCATTCTTAACTTCATCCAGATAAATATTTCCTGAAAAGTTATTTTTTTTATCTCCCTGCCCCATTATAAATAATTCACACGCGCTATTATTTTCCAAATAATCCATAACCTCTTTACATCTCTCAAATTCTCCCGACAAAATAATATAATCCGGAATGTATTCTTCCAGATAATGCGTGATGAAACTTATATTATTTAAAATTACTGTATTATAATTTTGAAGCTTTATTGCTGATATGGCTTTGATTAGTTCCCTGTCTACGGTCACAACTAATATTATTTTCATTTATTTCCACTCTTTATTTAATAACAACAGCCAGAATAAAGTTATATGTCTATTACCCTATCCTGCTCTACCTGTGTTATGGACATACCTGACATTTATTCCAGATGCTTTTTGAAGTAAAATTTATTTAAATATCAATAAAAAAACAGTAGAAAACATCTTCAATCTTAGTTGCTCATAAAATAATAGAATTATAAGACTTAATTGTCAATCACTATTAAAGCTATGTTACAGTTAATATCTGTTAATTCAGCATAAACAGGCAAATAACCCCTGCTATCATTGTACTTTAAACCGTATTAATAAAATATACAGTCAATAAAATCAATGAGTTATACAAAAGACAAATTTTCAATATTACAAATTACTATTAATAAAACTGGCAGTTCAATTGATAATAAAATAAGATTTTTATTGAGGTCAGAATTTTTATGGTTAACTCGAGAGCAGTTTTGAAATTAGATCCAGATCATTATCATAGCTTACACTGATTTCTTTATAGACTGACTTTTCACCGGCTATTATTTTTATATTCTTTGTGGGAATGCCTGTCTTTTTTGAAATAAATTTTATCAGTTCTCTGTTAGCTTTACCTTTTTCTGGAGCAGAGCTGAGTTTTATTTTTATCCTACCATCATGGATTCCACATATCTCACTTACAGCTGAACCCGGTCTTATGATTAATTTAACATTTTCAGTCTTCATCAGTTTTAAAGAAATCATTAATTATATCAGGATTTGCTATATCTATTTTCTTTTTCATCCTCTTTGGTTTATAATAATCCTCCGACTCTTCTTCCTCTTCATAATCACCATAAATTCCCCGTCCAGGCTTTTTCTCCATTTCTTCCTGCTTCTCTTCTTCTTCTTCTTTTTCTATCTTATATTCTTCTTCATCAAAATACTCTCTAAATTTGCTTTTTTTCAAATACTCCTCTCCGGATTCCTCACTATCAAACGAGTCTTCAAATTTGATCTTTTCAAAACCTTCTCCCTTTTCCGGGCCTTCTTTCCCGGGTTCTTCTTCGTTTCTAGCGTGTTTGCCCAGCCTGCTTTCCAGCAGGTCATCTACCTCATGCTCTTCTTCCTCAACCACCTCTTTTTTATTTTCCGGAATTAATGATCTGTTATCTTCAGAATAAATTAATTTCTCCTCCTCTTTTTTTTCTACACCCAGATCTCTATTAACCCTGCCTTCTCCAAAGCCGCTGCTTTCTTCAATAGTTGGAGATACATGAATGAATTTATCTTCCGCTAATCCTGAGGTAGCTTTTTTAAAATCATCTACAAGTTTTGCAATTTTTTCAGTAAAGCTTTTATACTCCTTCTCCAGCTCTTCAATTTCCCTTTCAAGTTGCATCTTTTTGCTCAATAGTTTTTTATATGAATTCTCCTCTTCTGCTACTTTAGTTCTTACTATTTCTTCAGCTTCCTTTTCCGCTTTCATCTTTATATCCTCTGCAATCTTGTGTGCCGAGACAATTGCTTCCTGAATAACCTTTTTCATTTCAGCAGATTCTTTACTCTCCTCATATTTAATTTTATCCAGACTTTCCTGTAACTCACGGTTTGTTCTCTGTAATTTTTCAAATTCCACTGCCAGAATATCTAAAAATTTGTCAACCTCTTCAGGTTTGTATCCTTTAAATACAACATGAAATTCTTTTTTCTGAATGATTTCTGAATTTATGCTCATAGTTACCTCCGATATTTTTTAACGACTTACTATTTATTGATATAATACAACAATACTACCATTAGATTAATAGTCATAACTATTATAATATAAAAAATATCTACATAAATTTTGCCTGTTCATTTTAATAGTTTAATTTTCCTGAATATTATTTAATATAACTACCCGTTGCCAATTGACAGTTATAAATTTATTATACACATTCTTAAATTTAGCAAAACTTATCTTTAATTATTATATAATTATTTTTTTAAATATTATAGTAATATAAGCTATAAAAGAAATTATCACGGTAAAAAATCCATAAATTCAATTAATCTTTTTGTAATTATCTATTTATTTTCTTCATAAAGAGACTTCTCAAGTTCACATGCCCTTTTTTTTGCACTTTCAACTGCCCTGATAATTATATTATCAATCCCGCCCTTTAGAAATTCTTCAAGTGCAGCTTCAGTAGTTCCGCCACGGGATGCAACTTTTTTAATAAGGTCATCAAGATTTTCTTCAGATTTTTTAATAGTTACACCGGCACCAATCATGGTTTCTATCACCAGTTTTTTTGATATTTCAGGGTCAAGACCATTTTTAATTCCCACGTCGATCAAATATTTACAAAAAAGAAAAAAATAAGCCGGTCCGCTTCCATTTAGAGCTGTTGCAATATTTTGATATTTTTCATCGACCAAAACATAATCACCGACGCTTCCTATCAATTTTTTCGAAAACATCAGGTCACTTTCTTTTGCAAACTTCCCCCTGCTTATAGCAGACATCCCTTTTCCAAATAATGCCGGAACGTTGGGCATTATTCTTATTACACTGGCATTAGAATTCAATATTTTTTCAATATAACCTGTAGGGACTCCTGCCATAATGCTAATTATTGAATTTACCCTGTTGTTAAAATTGATTTTAACCTGCTCAAGCACAATTCTTGAATCCTGGGGTTTTACCCCCAGTAGTATATACTCGCCTTTTCTTACAAGTTCACTGATATCTTCAGCAATATGCACCCTGTAATTATTTTCTAGGTATTTTTCTCGATACATATCTTTGTCATAAATTACTATTTCTCCTGGTTTCAAAAAACTACAGTCAAGCACGCCCTTGAGTATAGCTTCGCCCATATTTCCACAGCCAATTATTCCCAATTTATATTTATCCAGAAAAGCTTCCTCGCTAAAACTGGTCATAAAGGCCCTCTTCTCTTAATAATTCTTTATCTTCTGAACTTATTTCTACATTATAAGGCGAAATCAAAAAAACTTTTTCAGCTACTTTCTTAATATTCCCTTCCAGGGCATAAGTGAGACCACTGCAAAAATCAATTATCCTTTTTGCAAGATCCTGATTGGTTTCCTGAAGATTGATTATAACCGGAATATTGCTCTTAAAATTATCAGCAATTACCTGAATTTCCTCAAATTCCTCTGGTTTTGCAATAAACAACCTGGATTTTGTACTATCTTTACCCGCACCAATAAAATGGCTTCTCCTTGGCTGCTTTAAAATTGAAACAGGTTTGCTATTTAAATCTTCTTTTCCCCGTATTGATTCTATTTTATTACTTTCTCTCTTCGATTTTCTATTCATCACCTTTATGCTATCTTTTTCTTCAATGTTTTCCAGATTTATTTCATCTTCATCTAACAAACCCAGGAAAGAAAGAGTTTTTTTAAAAAATCCGTCCATTACTCCTCCCTATATAATTAAAAATTAATTAAAGATAACCGAACCTACTCTTATCATAGTTGCTCCTTCTTCGATTGCCACCCTGTAATCATTACTCATACCCATTGAAAGCTCCGTAAGATTTATATCCTCCAGATACCTATTGGAATTTTCCATGAGAATCCTTAGCTTCCTAAAAATTCCTCTTATTAGCTTAAAATCATCGGTCAGTGGTGCCATGGTCATAAGGCCGACTACATTAACATTTTTGAAATTTAATGCCTCTTTTAAGAAATTATATAAATCTTCTGGATCTATGCCAAACTTTGATTCTTCTCCTGAAATATTAACCTCTATTAATACTTTCTGTATTTTATTTAATTCTTCTGCTTCTGCATTTACTTTATCCAGAGTGCTTATTTTATCTATCGAATGTATATATTCTACCAGTGGAACTACTATTTTTGCTTTTCTGCTCTGAAGATGCCCTATGAAATGCCATACAGGAGCCCCTCCAGTAGCATTATATTTTTCCACAAGCTCGTCGGCTCTGTTTTCACCAAAATTATTAATTCCAAGAGTATAAAGAAGCTTTACCTGCTGCAATGAGGCGTATTTCGTAGCAATCACAATCTTAACATCAGAAACATTTCTTCCAGCTTTATTACAGGTTTTTTTTACTTCTTCTCTCAGATTGTCAATATTTTTTTTTAATCTTTCTGCTTTTTTTTCTTCTATTAATTTCTCTTCTTTTATAATCCTGGCACCCCTTTTACTGTTCTTCTTTTTACAATTTTAAATTTATTCTCTCCTGCGCTTCTCAAGGATAAACGACAAAACTGATTTGGCCTATCCTTAATTTGTTATAATTATAAAATAACTGCTACCGCAGCCTGTCTTCCTGTTATTTTACTTCTCCTGTATGAGTAAAAATCATGATTACAGCAGGTGCACAGACCGCAGTCATAAATATTTTCTTTACTTATGCCAGCTTCATGAAGTTGCATAAGATTTATATCAATAAGGTCCAGAAAAATATTGTCACCTTTTATTGAAAAAAAATTTCCGCAGCCAAACCTGCCAGTGAATTCTTCAAGAATCACACTAGTAACTTTATAACAGCACCTGCGTATACCTGGCCCAAAAGCTACAACAATATTTTCTGTTTTACTTTTAAATTCTTTTCTCATATATAAGATAGTTTTTGCCGTTATTTCTTTTAAAGTTCCTTTCCAACCTGCATGCACAGCTGCAACTGTTTTTTTCTCTATATCTGCTATAAGTATTAAATTACAATCTGCTCCCATTACCATTATTGGAGTATTTTTTAAATCTGTTACAATACAATCACATTCAACTGGAATATTATCAGTATCTAATTTTATATAATTATTATATTTATTTATATTCAAAATGCTGTTTCCGTGTATCTGTCTTGCTGAATATATAAATTCTAAATTTTCTAAATTAAGTTTTTCAAGTATTTTTTTTCTATTTTTTTTAACATTCGTTTTACTGTCGCCTGTATAATAATCCACATTTAAAGATTTGAATCTTCCTTTGCTGTATCCTCCATATCTGTTTGTAAAACAAAAAACTATACCATGTTCTTTTTTTAAATTGGAAGGTGAATATACTGTAAGATCTTCAGACAATGCTTTTTTTATTAATGACATTTTAAATTAATAATAAATAACTTATTCTTTATCTTTTCTTAAAAATGTAGGTATATCGAGATAATCATCTTCTTCAAGAGGGGTAAAATCACTCTCCGGTACCTTCTTAGGCTCCATTTTCTTCTTTTTTTCAGCAAGTATATCCTTTTCAAACTCAAATAGCTTCTCTTCTATTTCTTTCTCTCTGCTCTTCTCATCTCTTTTTTCTTTATCTTCCACCTTAACTCTATCTTCAGTTTTTGCTCTTGTTGATTTTCGCTGTTCGAATCCCGTAGCAATAATGGTGACTTTTACATTATCATTCATACGTTCGTCAATAACGGCACCAAAAATAATATTTGTATTTGGACCGGCTGCATTTTTTATAACTTCCGCTGCCTGGTTGACTTCAAATAACTTTAAATCAGGTCCGCCAGATATATTTAAAAGAATTCCATTTGCGCCTTCTATTGAAGTCTCTATAAGAGGACTGGAAATTGCATTCTGGGCTGCTTTAATAGCCCTATTTTCACCTGCTGCTGACCCATCCCCGAGGATTGCATTCCCTGCATTTTTCATTATTGACTTCACATCTGCAAAGTCAAGGTTTATAAGACCCGGCAGGGTTATTAAATCAGTAACTCCTCTAACACCCGCCTTAAGTACATTATCAGCTAATTTAAAAGCTTCAATTAGAGTTGTATTTTCATCAGAAACTTCCAGTAGCCTGTCGTTAGGAATAACTATAAGAGTATCAACCTTATCTTTAAGGTTTTCAATACCTTCCTCAGCCTGACATATTCTCTTTTTACCCTCAAAAGTAAATGGTTTTGTAACTACCGCAACTGTCAGACATCCTGCTTCTCTGGCTGCATCTGCAATTATAGGGGCTGCACCGGTTCCTGTGCCACCTCCTTCTCCTACCGTTAAAAATATCATATCTGCATCTTTTACAACTTCTTTTATTGATTCTATTGACTTTTCCGCAGCAACTCTCCCGATTTCCGGGTTTGAACCTGCACCCAATCCAGTTTCACCAATTAATACTTTTTTATCTGCTGCTGACATCATCAAGGCCTGAGCATCAGTATTTATCGCTACAAACTCACATCCGCTTAAATTATCTTCCATCATCCTGTTTACAGCATTACTGCCTCCACCCCCTACACCTATTACTCTTATAACTGCGTAATAACTTTTATTAAAATCAAAACTCAAAATAATCACCTGCTTTCATTTTTTAAAATTTTTAGTATAAATTCCCTGAATTTCCTTGCAAAGTTATTTTTTTCTTTCTTTTCCCCGATCTGGCTTATGTTAACATAATTTTCCAGCTGACAGGCGTATTTTAATAAACCCACCCCTGTCGAATAAATCGGATTATTTATAACTTCCGGTGGTCCATCTATGTCATATGGTGCCCCCAGCCTCACTGGCAGATTAAATATTGAGCTTGCCAGCGGGGCTATTCCTTTAAGAAGAGATGTCCCTCCAGTTAATACAAGTCCACATGGAACTCTGTGCATAAAATCATAACCTTCAATTTTTTCTTTAACTAAATTCAACAGTTCTTTAACGCGGCAATTTACAATATTATATAACCTTATGTTTAAGGTTGTCCTGTTACTATCTATTTTTATATCACCTATGTTTATCCTGTTTAAAGTATCATAAAAATTGTAATCAACATTGGCAAATTTCTTTTTAATTTCTTCTGCCCTTAAAAATGGGATATTAAGACCAATTGATATATCATTGGTTATTAAATCTCCTCCTACTGGAAGACTGTGGGTAAATACCATCTTTTTATTTTTATATATAGCAACATCTGTTGTTCCTCCACCAATGTCCAGAAGTATCACTCCGCTCTCTTTTTCTTCTGGAGTAAGGACTGCTTCGCTTGAGGCAAGAGCCTCAACAATTATATCTTTAATCCCTATTTTATTGGCTTTTACACTGTTAACTATGTTATTAATTAAGGAGGTCGTCCCATAAATTGCCAGTAACTCTACAGCTAACTTCCCGGCTGATAAACCTATAGGGTCAATTATCCCTTTTTCTCCATCTACAATAAACTGTTTTATTAAAGTATGTATAATTTCATGCTCCGGGGATATACTTACCCGGTTTGCCATCGAAATAAGCCTATCAACATCTGATTTTCTTATTATATTATTAGGTGAATTAATATCTATTTCACATAAGTTGCTCAAGAAAGAAATATGCTTGCCTGTAACTCCTATATAAGCGCTATCAACAAATGCCTTTGTAGATTTTTCAGCCATCTCTATAGATTCAAGTATAGACCTCGAAGCTTCATTTATATCTATAATCAATCCCTTTTTAATACCTTTTGAGCCTGAAATTCCAGAACCTTTTATTCTCAATACGTTATTTTTATCTACTGTTCCTATTAAAGTTATTACCTTGGTAGTTCCTATGTCGATTCCTACAATATTTTCATCCTTTGCCGGCAACCATACCTCCGCTTCCTTATTTTATCACAGGGTTATCAGAGATTCTTAAATCAATTATACTACAATTTGACTGTCCTTCTAGTAATTCTTTAAGGATTTCTACTTTTTTTGAGATATCACTGCTGTCGCCAAAAATAATTTCCCTTCCATTGACAGTATGGAAAATTATATCCCCTGAAATATTATCATCCAGCCTGGCTTCTTTAATTAGATTTTTAAGATCACTGTCAAAAAAGTCATAAATTTCAGCACAACTAAGTACATTTTTCTTTGCTATTTTCTCACCTACATTAATACTATAATTAACTGCATTTCTAACCAGAATTAAATCTTTATATTTATCCAGACTCTCTTTATCAATCTTATCAAGTACCACACCTTCATCATCTACAAGAAAATAGTTCCCCAGATATACTATTTTAAGACAGGGTTTTCTTTCAGTTATTTCTATCACAATTTTATCCGGGAAAACTTTGCTTAATTCTATTTCTTTTATCCAGCTTAGTTTTTTAGTTAATGCATCCTCTATTTTTTTCTTATTAACTTCAAATATATTACTACCTGTTAAATCTTCTACAAGAGTTTTAATTTCTTCGTCCTTATAGTGTTTATTACCCTGTATCTCTATACTTTTAATCTTAAAATAATCACTATTATAAAAATAATTAAGACCCCATATAGATAAAGCAAAAAAAATGATAATGAGGACTAGTTTAAGAAAATCCCGTATTCTCCTTCCGATAATTTTTCTTCTTCTTCTGGCTATAATGGAATTATCACTTTTTTTAATTTTGTCACCATCAAATTAAACTTTTAAACTTGCTAGATCTAATATGATTTCAACCAGGAGATCAAAACTAATACCTGCAGCTTTTGCAGCCTTTGGCACCAGACTTGTTTCAGTCATACCGGGCATTGTATTTAATTCAAAAACATATGCATTGTTATAATTATCCAGAATAAAATCAACTCTTGAAATACTCTTACATTGCAGCGCTTTATGACATTTAACTGCTGTTTCTAATATGTATCCGGTTAATTTATCATCCAGCTCCGCAGGAACCACATATTCAGTCATACCGCTGGTGTATTTTGCCTCATAGTCATAGAAACCACTTTTAGGCTTTATTTCAATAATAGGCAGGGCAATTGGTTCATTTCCTATAATGCTTACAGTTAATTCCCTTCCCTTTATATATTTTTCGATTAAAATCCTGTTGTCATATTTTAGGGCTTCGTTAACTGCGCTCTCCAGCTGGGAATCATTATCAACTATGCTTACACCTATTGTTGAACCTTCTGTATTTGGTTTAACTATTACAGGGTATCCGGTTTTTTTATCTAAAAGTTTTTTTAACTCTGATAGTTCTAATCCATTTTTTAATTCTACTTCAATATAATCTGGTGTGAGTATATTTTCACACTGAAAAATTTTCTTTGATAATATCTTATTAATTGCAATTGCGCTACCCAGTATTCCTGATCCTGTATATGGAATCCCTGCAAATTCGAGTAACCCCTGTATTGTTCCATCCTCACCATATTTACCATGAAGCGCAAGGAATGCTATATTTACCTCTTTAAGCATTTTAAAAAAATCATCTGCAGGGTCAATAAAAACAGCATTGTAACCTGATCTTAATAGTGAGTCATAGATATTTTTTCCAGTTAGTAGTGATATCTCCCTCTCCGATGAAACACCTCCGGCAATTACACCAATTTTAAGCGATTTTTTATTTTCCCTTACTTTAAGATTCTGAAACTTTTTTAGTAAATCAGACATAATAAAATCCTTTTCCTTTTGTATAATTAGAATCCTACCAGCTTAACTTCGTATTCCAGTCTTATTCCGAACTTTTCCATAACTACATCCTTTATTATTTTTGAAAGAACAAATATGTCATTCGAGCTGGCATTTCTAAAGTTTTCAATAAAATTTGCATGTTTTTTTGAAACTCTGGCACCACCATAAGTAAATCCTTTGAGGTGACACTTTTCTATTAATTCACCTGCAGATTCAGGATAATTTTTTACGTTTTTAAAAAAACACCCGAGACTTCTGGCATTAACCGGCTGATTCAGTTTCCTGGTTTTTATTTTATGTCTTATTTTTTTTAGAATATCGTTTTCGCTATCTTTTTGTGCACTCATTGTTACACCGGTCAATACAATCAGGTCAGGAATATTTAAATTTCTGTAGCTAAAATTACTTTTATCCAGACTCACAGTTTTTTCTATAATCTTCCCATTACTTTCCGCAATATAACTGATTTTTTTTACAAAATCACATATTCCAGTATCCCTGCTTCCGCTGTTGCCTGCGATACTCCCTCCCAGGGTACCCGGTATGCCAGAAAGAACTGAAAAATCATATCCTGCTGCTGCAGCTTTGATTATAAATTTTGAGAGATTACAGGCTGCACCTGCCTCAATTTCACCGTCTTCTTTAAATTCTATATAATCAAAATCAGTACCCAGTTTTATAAGTACTGTCTTGATATACCCATCATTAAACAAAACATTTGTGCAATCCCCTATTAACATGAAACTAATTTTTTTCTCTATACAGATTTCAATTATTTTCTTTAAATCCATAATTCCATCTGCTTTAAAATAGCAGAGTGCATTTCCTCCCGTCCTGATGGAAGACAGGCTCGATGTGTTTACATTAAATACTGCATTATTCAGTCCTGCACCCTTAATAATATTAACAATTTCTTCTCCTGATAGTCTATTTTCTCTCATTAGTAATTTACGTATGATCAAACTTTTTAATATTTTAATAATTCTTCTGTGACTCTGGTGATATCTCCCGCACCCATCAGTAAAATCATATCATTTTGTTTCATATTGAGTTCAAGATATTCTGTTACTTCATGCAAGCCCGGAATATAGGCTAATTTACCTTTAAAACCATTATCTAATAAAATATCAACCAGGGTCTTACCAGTAATTCCTGGAATCGGTAACTCACCTGATGCATAGACATCTGTAACAACTAAAATATCACTTTCATCAAAACAGCCATCAAACTTATCCTTCAAATTTGCCAGCCGCGAATATCTGTGGGGTTGGAAAACTACAATTATTCTATTTTTTTTCTCTTTTGCAGCAGCCTCAAGAGTTGCTCTTACTTCAGAAGGGTGATGTGCGTAATCATCAAAAATCAGAACGCCTTTCTTCTCCCCTCTTTTTTCAAATCTTCTTCTGACACCAGTAAAATATCTTAATATACCGGCTGCTTTCTCCATGTCAAAATTTAAACTACAGCACACTGCCAGAGCGGCCAGGCTATTTTTTACATTATGAATGCCCGGTACATTTAAAAAAATCTCTAACTTCTTTCTTTTACCGTCCCTGCCTGTAATAACCAGCGTATAGGAAGATGTAAAGTTAGCAAATTTTATGTCTTCCGCATAAATATGATTTTCAGGGTTTATCCCATAATATACGACTTCTCCATTACTTAATCTGGAAATATCCCTGAGCAATGGTTCATCGCCATTCATTATTACAAATCCATCAGGAGATGTATTAGAAATAAATTTTGCAAAACTGTTTTTAATCTCATCAATATCTCTATAAAAATCAAAGTGATCACCTTCAATATTTGTAACAACACTTATAAATGGACTGTACTTAAGGAAAGAACCATCACTTTCATCTGCTTCAGCAATTACATATTCACCTTTTCCATATCTGGCATTTGAGCCAAGCTCATTTAACTCCCCTCCAACCATTATAATCGGGTCCAGTCCCAGACCTCTAAAAATTAGAGAAATCATAGAAGTTGTAGTGGTCTTTCCATGGGTCCCGGCAATAGCTATGCCTTTTCTTTTGTTCAATATCCATGCCAGTATATCTGAACGGGCAAGTACAGGGATTTTTTTCTCTCTGGCAGCAACCAGTTCCACATTACTATCAGGTATTGCAGATGAATAGCCTACGATATCAGCACCTTTAATATTTTCTTTTGAATGTCCGATAAATATTTCTATACCACTATTTTTTAAAAAGTTGGTGTAGTGTGATTCCTTTATATCCGAGCCTGATACTTCAAATCCCATTCCATAAAGTACCTGGGCAATTGCACTCATTCCTGCACCACCTATACCGATCAGAAAAATCCTTTTACTTTTTTCTAAATTATCATTCAGGTTATCCAATTTAACTCTCCATTAGTTTAGCAGCAATTAATCCTGCACTGTCCGCTACAGTATCATTAATTACAATGCTTTTCATTTCTTTATATTTTTTCCAATCAGATTCAGCGAGAATCTCTATTAATTCAACCAGTCTTTTTTCACTCAAGTCCTTATCCTCAACCATAATAGCCTTACCATTCCTTACCAGAAAATCTGCATTATAAAACTGATGATTTGCAACTGCATGAGGATATGGCACAAGTATTGAGGGAATGTTATATTCCATTAGCTCTGATATAGTATTTGCACCTGCCCTCGAAATCACAAGGTCAGCCAATCTATATATTTCATCCATTTCACTTATATAATCAAAAACCCTGAAAATAATTTTATCTTTAGAGTCAATAATATTTTTTTTAGTTTCTATTAGACTATCATAAAAACGTTTCCCCGAAATGAGCAAAATCTGAATTTTATCATTATCTTTAAAATAATCATACAATCCCATAACAGTATTATTTATCTTTTGCGCACCAAGACTTCCTCCAAAAGCAACTATAGTAAATCTTCCCTTTTCAAGGCCCCATTTTTTAAAATCAGACTCCAGATCCTTCCGCTTTCTTATTGTTTTTCTTAAAGGATTTCCGGTAAAGATTATTCTATCTTTCTCTGCCTTCAGGTATTTAGCAGTATCTTTAAAACTAATAAAAATATATTTTGCAAATCTTGAAAAAAAACTGTTTAATCTCCCCGGAATATAATTTTGTTCATGCAGTGCTATCTTTGTACCTGTTAAAATCCCGGCCGAAAGCACAGGAGCACATATATAACCACCCATACCAAGTATTATATCAGGTTTAAAACCCAGCACTATTCTTAAAGATTGGAAAAAACCAATAATATAAAAATAAAAAAACTTTATTGCATTAAAAATCTTTCTTAACATATTTACATTCATAACCAGCCCGCATGATTTAATTGTTATATGATTTATATTGTATTGTTCAAGGATTTCAATACCAGGACCCTTTTTGCTACTGATAAAAAGAATTTCACACAACGGATAATTGTCCCTTATAGCCTCAACAATAGCCAGAGCAGGATAAATGTGTCCGCCTGTCCCGCCACTGCATATTATTATTTTCTTTTTCATCCAGTAATATCCCTTTAATTAATTTCAATCCAGTTAACCTGACTCCATTAATTTTGCCAGGTTAATTCCTGCTAATTTAATCACAGTTAACTTATCTTGTTAGTTTAACTCCGGATCAGTTTTGCCCGGCTTTAACCTGTTTGCTCTATTATAATAATAATACCTGAATTTCTGACTTAATACCTGACCTATTTCTGACTTTTTATCATTGATAAACTACTGTTTCGGGATATGTTAAGCAGTATTCCTGCTACTATCATATTAATAATCAACGATGAACCCCCGGAGCTGATAAAGGGCAGTGCCAGACCTTTAACAGGGGCAAGACCGACAACAACAAAAATATTAATTATAGCCGGTACTATTACAATACTTGTAAGGCCTGCTGCCAGTATTCTTCCAAAACAGTCTTCTGTCTTAATGCAAATCCTTATCCCTGAAAACATAAAAAGTATAAATAAAGTTACCACAAGTAGTGTACCCGCCAGTCCGAGCTCCTCACCAATAATTGCAAATATAAAATCAGTGTGAGCTTCGGGAAGATAAGAATATTTTTGCATGCTGTTACCAAGACCTACTCCCGTCAGGTTCCCGGAGCCCAGTGCAATCAGTGATTGCGTTATCTGAAAATTAGCTCCTTCGACCTCTTCTGCTTTATTAAAAAAAGCGAAAAGCCTTGCCTTTCTATAGTCTTCCATAAACAGGTAACTTATTATTACTATAAGTCCAGTAGATCCTAATCCAATAAGATGTTTAAATCTCACTTCACCTATAAACATAACTATAAAAGCAATCAACCAGATAATAACAACCGAGCCAAGATCAGGCTCAAGAAATATTAAAACTGTAATGACACATAGTGCTAAAAAAGAAGGGAGGATAATATCTTTTATACGCTTCCCATATCTGTATTTACGCTCAATGTTATCACATAACATAAAAGTTATGGCAACTTTTGCAAATTCCGAAGGCTGCAGGTTAAAAAACCATAAATTAAGCCATCTTCTCGAACCTCCGACTTCTACTCCTACTCCTGGAATTAGAACCAGTGCAAGCAAACCGATAACTATAATTATTATAAAATTAGAAAGCTTTTGATAGCTGTGATAATTTATCTTCGATGCCAGAATAAGAAAAATTAAAGATATAGCCCACCATATTACCTGTCTTCTGATAAACCAGTAAGGGTCATTAAAATATCTTTCGCCTACTGCCATAGAAGAGCTTGATACCATTATAAGACCTATTATTGACAGAATCAGCGTAATAACAAACAGGAGATAATACTCAATATCAATCTTTAACAGATTATATCTTCTAATATTTCTTCTTTCTTCTTCCATATTCTCTCTTGTGTCGTGCTCATTTTTTTATAACTAATTTTTACCTGTACCTACTCTCTCCTTTTCCATACATACAAGGCTTTTAAATCTATCTCCTCTTTCTTTATAATCTTTAAACATATCCATACTGGCACAGGCAGGAGAAAGCATCAGCACTTCACCGGGCTTCGCAACTTCAAATCCTCTGTATACTGCTTCTTCAAGAGTTCTACATCTGAATATTTTATAGTCAAAACCACTTTCTGATATTGACTCATAAATCACCGGCGCAGCTTCTCCGATTAAAATAAGATTTTTTATTTTTTTATTTAAAATACTAATTAATTCTGAAAAATCCATGTTCTTATTTTTCCCACCCATTATCAATGTAACTTCTTTATCAAAATCTTCTAGAGCAGCCAGTGTTGCATCAGGATTGGTCGATTTCGAATCATTAAAACACCTTATTTTTTTTACACAACCAAGATATTCAAGCCTGTGGTCTAAAGGTTTAAAATTCTTTATTGTTTCCTCAATGTTTCTCTCATCCACTCCCATCAATAAAGAAGGTGCAATAGAAGCCATAATATTGGATATATTGTGGTTGCCTTTAAGAGGTGAATTTTTTATATTTACCTTTCCTTTTTTATTATCAATCCTGTAAAAGACGGCTTCGTCTTCATAAAAAAGGTTTACTCCTTCTTTTGTTTTAAGACTATATTTTATAAACTCCGGGAGTTTTTTATACCCGGTAGATATACACCTGTTTACCCTACTTTCAATATTCGGGTCATCAGCATTAAAAATTGCCCTGTCACCGGCAGACTGATTCTCAAATAACTTTAACTTTAACCTTGCATAATCATCAAAAGATCTGTGTCTGTCTATATGGTCACTTGTTATATTTAATATGACACTGATATGTGGTTTAAATTCATATACCCACTCCAGCTGAAAGCTGCTAACTTCTATCACCCTTATCGGTTCCCTATCTATACTATAATTACTGCTTGTTTTATCGTTATTAATAATATTTACCTCGTTTGTGTCTATTGTGTTTATTAATGGCAATCCTACATTACCGCATACCACGCAATTTTTTCCTGAATTTTTAATAATCTCTCCAATTAATGTTACTACTGTCGTTTTGCCATTCGTACCGGTTACAGCAATTGTTCTTTTCTGTTCCTCTTCCTGAAGCAATCTCCATGCAAGTTCAAGCTCACTCCATACCGGAATTCCGTTTTCTCTCGCATTTTTTATTAATGGAGCATTAGAGGGAACTCCCGGGCTTATTATTACAAGATCAATTTTTTTTAAAATTTTTTGTCCATCTATGAAGTCCCTGCCAGGCATTATTTTTAGATTATTAATTTCCTTATATTGACTGCCCCCAAATGCTAATTCCAGGTCAAGATAGGGATTATCGTCCAATGCAATTATCGATGAACACAGGTCAGATACTTTTTTAATTACAGAAACCCCTGTTTTTCCGAGGCCTACAACCAGTAAATTATATTTTTTCATAAAATCAGTTCTTTTTCCTTTTCCCATATTCTCTTAATCTATAAATTTTAAGTAATAAATAAAAAACCCGACTCCTGCAAATAACATGCATACAATCCAGAACCTTATAATAATCTTTATCTCAGGCCACCCGAGAAGTTCGAAGTGATGATGAATGGGAGCCATTTTAAACACCCTTCTTTTAAACATCTTAAACCATAAAACCTGTATTATTACTGATAACGTTTCAATTACAAAAAGTCCTCCGATTACAATAAGTAGAATTTCCTGTTTTAAAATTATAGCAAATGTCGCTATTAGTCCTCCCAGTCCAAAAGATCCTGTATCTCCCATAAAAATCTCGGCAGGTGCAGTGTTCCACCATAAAAACCCTATACACGCAGCGAGAGTACCACCACCTATTACAGCAATATCTATGGCAGAATGAACATCAAGTACAGACCATTCGAGAAAAGCTATAAGACAGAATACAGCTAAAACAATTGAAGAGGCCCCTGCAGCCAGGCCATCCAGTCCATCAGTTAGATTAACTGCATTGGTTGTGCTTATTATAATAAGGACCACAATGATATAGTACCAGTTACCCATTTCAACCTTCATATTCGTAAATGGTATACTCAAGTATGTACCAATGTTAAGCACATATTTTGAAAACAATATAAAGTAAACGCAAACCACAGCAAGGAGGACTATTTTAACCCACCATCTCAAACCAAGCGACCTCTGCATTTTAATAGCAATATAATCATCAATAAATCCTATAAAGCTGCATAGTAACAAAACAGAAATAGCAAAGATACCTTCTATACTATAATCTCCATGTCTGTAATACTTTACCAGGCTTACTACAATATAAGAAACCAGCGATGAAAATACAAATACCAGTCCACCCATGGTGGGTGTCCCTGTTTTGGTAGAATGTGTCTTAGGGCCATCTATACGGATTCTCTTACCGATTTTTTTGTTTCTCTGAAATTTTATGAATAGGGGAGTTGCCATAAGTGACATTATGCCCCCTATCATAATTGATAAAAATATCCACGTCATACTTTAATTCCTATCTACACCATATTAACAATATCTTCCATTTTATTTGCTCTGGAGCCTTTTATTAATATAATATCGCCCGGTTTAATTAGATCATCTATTTCACCCATTAATTCTTCCTTGTTACTAAAATAATAACAGCTTCTACTGCTTTTACTGTTATTAAGATTAGCACTATTTTTGAAGCCTTTATATATACTTGCAGAAAGACTGCCAACAGCAATTAGCACATCTACCTTTTTTTCAGATAAATATCTACCTATATCAGCATGGAGAGCCGGCGATTTGCTTCCAAGTTCCAGCATATCTCCTATTATAGCAACACTCCTCATATTTCTCTTTTTTGAAATTAAACTAAGCGTATCAATTGCTCCTTTTACAGATAAAGGATTAGCATTATAACAATCATCTATAATTATTCTGTCTTTCTTATTTATAACTCCCATTCTTGAACTCTCGATAACTGCTTCCTCAATTCCCTTTTTTATTGTCTCCGTATCGATATCCAGATACAGGGCTATTGCAGCCGCACAGCATGCATTGTATATATTATGATAGCCAGGGACATTTAATTTTATATTTGTAACTTTTTTATCACCCTTTAGCAAATCAAATTCGAACCTTCCCATGCAATCAACATCTTTTTCTATAAAGTTAAATGCAATCTCATTATCCCTTCCAAACCTTAAATTTTTACATTTTACCCTCTTCTCAATAAAGTCACTATACAGGTCGTCATTATTTAAAAATAAAACTCCATTATTCCTGTAAAGAATATCTGCCATTTCAGCTTTAGCCATCGCTATCTCTTCTAAATCATTAAAAAAAGCCAGATGCGATTCACCTATTGAAGTAATAGCACCAATATTTAAATTGCACATATCTGATAACAATTTTATCTGACCTCTGCCCCGCATTCCGAGTTCGGCAATAAAGATTTCTGTTCCACCATCAATTTCCAGAATTGATTTTGAAACCCCTATTTCGGTATTATAATTTTCTGGAGTAAATTTAACCTTATGTTTTCTACTTAATATACTTACGAGCAAATTTTTTGATGTAGTTTTACCAGCGCTTCCGGTAATTCCTATTACAGTAGGATTGAATTTTCGGATGTAATGATATGCAATATTGTTAAGAAAAAATAAATTGTTTTGCGATTTTATAATTATAAGGTCATTTAGTTTTCGAGTTTTTATACTTTTCTCCCATAGTTTTAACCTTTCGCTATACTGTGACTCAAAAACAAATCCACAGGCTCCTTTTTCCAGAGCCAGTTCTATGAAATCATGACCATCATAATTTTCCCCAACTACAGGTATAAAGAAATCCCCTTCTTTTATGGTTCTTGAATCAGTTGAAATATTGAAAATATATTTCCCGGGATTACCTGAAATCAGCTCGCATTCTGTCCATGATAATAAATTCTCTATTTTTATTTTTTCTTTCATTTTTATTTCTTTATATCGTCTTTTCTATCCTCTTTTCCGGACATCTTTATTTTATCGTTTCTCTTTTTTATCGTTTCTCTCTTGACCGGCCCACGTATTGACCACTTTCCGGTCACTAAAAGGTATTTTATAATCTTTAAACTCCTGGTAACTTTCATGACCCTTGCCTGCAATTATAACTATATCATTTATCCCTGCCATATTAAGAGCTTTAAATATTGCTTTTTTCCTATCAACTTCTATATCAAATCTGTCATTTCCTGAATTAACTATTCCTTCTTTTATCATATTAATTATGGAAAGCGGTTCTTCGGACCTTGGATTGTCCGATGTAATAATTGTATAATCAGCATACCGGCCAGAAACATAACCCATTGTTTTTCTTTTACCCCTATCACGGTCTCCACCGCATCCAAAAACTGATATCAGCCTGCCACCTGGTTTTAACAGTTCGCGCCCGGTGTGCAATGCATTTTTGAGCCCGTCAGGTGTATGTGCATAATCTACTATTACTGTTATTTTTCCATCGGCGTACACCTTTTCAAATCTTCCTTTTACACCTTGCATGGAATTAATTCCTTCTATTATATATTCAGTTTTTACCCCCATATCTAAACACACACCTATAGCCGCCAGGATATTATATATATTAAAATATCCACACAATGGAGACGAGACATCCATCTTTTTCCCATCTCCTGTATTCACAGTCATTCTGATGCCGGAA
>Ga0172377_10002262_pt1 | contig 19657 bp, 15 predicted proteins | sample Pumphouse3metaG_FD_119749 | JGI IMG/M metagenome (GOLD analysis project Ga0172377, IMG submission 119749) | Leachate microbial communities from a municipal landfill in Southern Ontario, Canada - Pumphouse #3 metaG | ecosystem: Engineered > Solid waste > Landfill > Unclassified | place: Canada...
AGCGCTCCCGGCGTTTCCACACCCGGCTGTGCGTCGAAGGCCGTGGCCGTGGGCGCGTTGGACCGCTCCAGCGTGCGTCCGGCATGGTCGGGCAACGGCCCGGCACTGGACATCATGGCACCGGGCGTCGGCATCCTCTCTTCGCTGCCCTGCGCGACGGCCGGCACCTGCCCCGAAGCGGGATTCGGCTGGTGGAGTGGAACGAGCATGGCTTCTCCCCACGTGGCAGGATTGGCGGCGCTCCTCCGCAGCGTCAATCCTTCACTCACGGCGGATGAAACGCGCTCCATCCTGACCCAAACGGCCTACGACCTGGGCGGCGCAGGCTTCGACGAATCCTACGGCTTCGGACGCGCCGATGCATCCGCCGCCGTCGCGCGCGCCAAAGATTTCGACAGTGACGGCTCGCCGCTGCCGCTGGACTGCGATGACCGCGATGCCGCAATCTCGCCGCTCAAGTCCGAAGTGTGCGGCAACGGCATCGATGACGATTGCGACGGATCGGCGGACGAAGGGTGCACTCCACCGTCGTCTTCGTCTGCCCCCGCCTCCTCGGTTTCGTCGGTTTCGTCGACATCCTCGGCATCCTCTTCTTCCGCCATCTCCTCCGCTTCCTCCGTTTCGTCCGTATCCTCTGTCTCCTCCGCTTCGTCTGTTTCGTCTTTCCGTTCCTCCTCGTCTTCTTCCCGCTCGGCGGCCAATACATGCGAGGATGCCCGGAAAGAATTCGGGGAACTCGTCCGTCACTACGATCAGATGCGCAATTACTGGGGACGCTACCAGCGCTGCCTGTTCAAGGAGACCGAAGAACTCTGGCAGAAGATGGAACGCTTCAAGACCCGCGACCCCTCCTGCTCCTTCGCCCTGCCGGAACCCATCAGGCAGTGTGACAGAGAAGTGATCTGCGCCGCGATGCGGCCGCTCTTCGACAATCTCGTCCGTGATTACAACCGGTGGCGCTGCATCACCTCGTCTTCTGCAAGAAATGCGGAAGAGAAACTCATGGAACGCGTGAAGGAACAGATCGGGAATGTCCTCGAGATGTACCCGCAGTGCGGTTTCTCCCTCGATGAATCCCCAGACTGCCCTTCGCCCGATGATCAGGATAGGGATGAGAATAAGGACGATCACGAAGGACCCCGTGAGGCCGATACGCGCAATCGGCGCTGATTCTTCTCCACCGCATTGACAGGCGGACAGGCACGTACGAGAGTAACGCACTAATCCGCCCAGCCATGCCGGAGAACCCGTTCACGACCACGCTGCACATCGCCATCGCAGGGCTGAGAATGCCCAAGAAGCGCCTGCGTCAATGGAAGAAAGAACTGCAGGAGAATGGGCGCAATTTATGGGAAGAGGTGATCGATACGATTCGCGCTGAGTTTGTGCAGGCAGGCATCGACCTCGATGGAGTCAGCATCCTCATGGAAACGGACCAGGACGAAGAGGCACAACGTTACTTCACCATTGAGGGTATCCGCAGCGATGAGGCCGCGACCGTCAGAGCCATCTTCGAGGAACTCTTCGAAGTCTCAGATGACAACTTCGATCCCACGATATACGAGGACGACGAGCCAGAGGAACCCTGGCACGTCGAATACGATTTTCTGCAGAACGAACATCCGGACGATGAGGAACCCTAGCGCGTTCGTTCGTACCGGAGGAGCCAGCGCTTCTTTGCCCTCCCTCCCGCAAATTGCCCGATCCCTCCTGCGGCAGGAACCACCCGATGGCAGGGAATGAGGATGGGCAAAGGATTCTTCTTCACAGCATTTCCGACAGCGCGGGCCGCGCGCGGATGCCCGATGCGCCGTGCCAATGCCCCATAGGTGATCGTGGAGCCGAAGGGAATGCGCAGGAGCGCGCGCCAGACTGAGCGCTGAAAAGCGGTGCCCCGCAGGGGAAGGGGCGCAAGAAGCGCGCGGGAGGTGCCGGAGAAATATGCATCAAGCTCCCGCAGTGCTCTTCTGCGCAGAGCGGGTGGAAGATCCGATTGCTCCACGCATGTACGGGCCCAGGCATGAGGAGTCGCTGGCATGGAATGAAATTGTACTGCAGAGGTTCAATTTGTCGCGACGGGAGCTGCATCACCCCCCGTTCCACCACCTGCCAGAACGTCCTTTACCGCTTCGTGAAGCCAAGAAGTGGCACTCCATGGAAACATCGGTGTGCGAGGATCTTCCCGCGCATCCGCCATTCCTCTGGAATGGGGGTGAACCTTTCCCCCTCCTTCCATGAAGCCCTCTTCACTGGAACGCCGCCTCTCCGTGGAATCCCTCGAATCGCGACAGATGATGACAGGCATCTCCGTCGCCTCCTTGCAGTATGACACCGCAATGGATGCGGGTACGGTACTCCGGGCGGAACCGGTGATTCTCCTCGACGGAACCGCGCAACTGAACGGATCGCGTGATGAAAGCAGAGCGGATTGTTCGGTCTTCACGGACGGTTCCTTCGCCATCGAGGCGACGGTGCGACCGAATGTCCTTCGGGAACAGGTGATCGTGTCCAAGTACAATACGCAGCAATCGCCGCCCGACCAGGGATTCCTTCTCTCCATGCTCGGGGACGGAAGGGCACAGTTCATCGTGTACCAGGAGGGGGGAGGGTATCGGATCGCCGAGACGAATGCCCCCGTCTTCGCCGCTGGAATGAGACACCGCATCGTGGCAAGATTCGACATTGAGAGCCAAGAAATGACCATTGCCGTCGACGGGCAGAATCTCCCCCTGACGGTGAGCGGCCTTGCGCAGGTGACAAAAATCCGGGACGGGACCAGCGCCGTACACGTGGGCGACGTGACGTACGGGAGCGGGCGGACGAATGTATTCGATGGAGAAATGGGGAATGTCCGTTTCTGGCCCCTAGCGTCGCACGCGGAGCAGGCAGCGGCCGTGGATGCGGCAATCGCGGAGGGGGTATATACGCCTTCCACGGCGGATGTTTTGACAGAGCAGCAGAACACCTGCTCTTCCGCGGTGGACGCGGTGCTCCAAACGGAAGAAGCGACGCAGGCGGCCACCCCCACGCAGGAAACTACGAAAGAGAAAGCCGTCCTTCCGCTCACTGAGGAGGAGGCAAAGACGGAGGAAACAAGAGCGCTCTCACTGACAGAACGCCAAATTCAGCAGTACGAGAAACGCATGGCGGCAGCCCATGAGCGTTTGGCAACACAGGAAGTCGCCCTTCGAACGGCGCAGGAAAACGTGCAGGTTCTCGAACGAGAGGTCGCTTCTGCATCGCAGATCATCGCGGCAGCGGAGAGCACCCTGGCAAAGGCTGCCCTCGAAGCGCAGGCGGAAAAGAGCGATGCCGGACCGTCCTCTTTCTGGATCGATGGTATCCGGCCCAATCGCACCATCTGGCTGGTCTACAAGAACATGCCTGTCGGCTACGACGCGGTTATGATCGGGAACGGTTTCGGTGAGCGCGAAGCGATACCCGCTGGCTCCGGCAAAGTGGATTTCGGCATCCCTCCGGGCATCGCAGCGGATGCCAAAATCGGCATCATGAAGCACGGAACCAACGAAGTGATGGGGAAGCTGGTGGATTTCCGCATCTTGAAGGGATACGTCCGTGACAACGTCGATAGCCGCAGCATCGCATTGCCGAGCCAGAAGGCAGAGCGGACGATCAGCGTGGCAGACATCGAAAAGAAACGGAAAGAACAAGACAGTGCCAGAGAACAGTTGACGAAGGCCTCATCTGCATTGCCGCAGGCGAAAGCGGAGGAAGCCGAGGCGCTGGCGGCATGGCAGGCTGCCCGCCGCGAGACCATTGCGTACGCGGGAATCACCGGCATCGAACCCAAAGTAGAGCTGCTGCGGAACGGAGACCTCAGGATTGGATTCGTCATACGTTACCGTTCGTCCGACACGGATGCATGTCTGGAGGTATACCGCGACGGAACGCGCGTAAGCGAGATGACACAGCACCATCCCGCCGGAGAGCCGAACGGACAGTTCTGGTTCAATACAGGAGATGATGTTTGGCATGGCGATTTGGAGTTCCGACTCTCGAGCGGCAGCGGCTCTGCACTGAAAGAGGTGGACCGCGCCGAAGCCAGCTACAATACCCGCGAAACTGTCCAGAACGCCGCACGCGTGCGCTCCACATTCAGTGCCGTCGAGTCACACGACACCGGCCGCCTGGTGGACACCCCGCTCCCCTACGACCTCAAAGTGATGAGTGTGCGCGGTTCGAGCGCCGTGCTGCACTTCTCCTCTCCCGAGGATGAGAGTGTGATTGTCTCGAGCACGGGTGGGCTCTACGGGCGTGAAGTGCAATCGCATCCGGGAGGAACAACGACGGGAGTGGTCCTCCTCACACTCACACCGAACAAACCCGGTCAGTACACGTTCTCCCTCAGTAGTCGCAGCGGCACGGTCCGCGATACCGTGACGGTGCAGTGGGACGGCAATGCCCTCACGGTCATCGATCCTCAGGATCAATGGTCCACAGACCACGCCTCCGCCGCACGGTCGTCTTCCCTGTCGGCACTGGGAAAAGATGCCACGCCCGTCGAACGGGTCGCGCAGACACTGAGCGAAGAAACGGCGGAACTCCTGGAACAGGAACGGCTCACGCTGCTCCTCGAGCAGCAGATGGGTCTGAACACCAATCCCATCATCGACGGCGTGAACCGTGCTCTCTGGGAAACGCAGGCGCAGGATCTCTATGAACGCTCCTCCCTCTTCGTTTCGCCGGAGAAGATGCACGAATATTTCTTCACGGTGCATCCGGATTGGCGGCCGGAGAATTTCCAGGCGACGGTCATGCGTCTGTGGGAGGCAGGCGGCTGCAATGGGCCCAGCGGCGACACGCGCGATTGGCTCAATGGCGTCATTTTGGACCAGCTCGGCAGATTTGACCGGGATCTGAATGTCTTCTCGGCGGCCGCAGCCGAAATCCTGCAGAAGGGCGTGCGCGCCTGCATCGCCATCCGACAGGGGCAGAACGAAGGGCCGCTCTATCGCGAGATCGAGGATATGATCACGGCCCGGAACTACTGGGAGGCGGTGGGGCGGCTCAGAGCCATTGGAGTCATGCTCCCCACGCGGCACGAGATCACTGCCGAAGCAAGCCGCATCGTCATTCAGCGCATTGTTGACTTGGTTTGCAAGGAATCGCAGGATGCGAAACTTCACGATAATTACTCCGCCCGCCAGCGCAGCGGCATCTGGTCGGCCGAACTGGACGGTAAAGTGAATGTTTCTTCTCTCACGCAGAGAGCGACGGTCGAGCAGGGCTACTCGCAGCAAGAGGTGAGCGCGAGCGAGGACCGCAGACTTCAGCGCGCCGCGCGCCTCTATGCGGAGGTCCGGGGATACAGCAGCACCAATGCCCGCGTTCAGATGGTCATCGCGGCGGAAGGCCAGACCAACATCCAGCGCGAACGACAGCTGGCCAACGGAACGACGGAAGTCGTGATCACCCAAACGGAAGCAGGGCAGATCGCGGACAGAGTGGATGAGACGATCAAAGAGGGAGATGGAGACATTGATGTGGTGAGCAGGAAGCTGGTGACGTCGCTTCATCCTGCATCGGACACCGATGTATCGGGCATGATTGCCGATGATATCGGGGATGTCCCGGCGGGAGACGTGCGCAGCGCAGTGACTTTGAGGCCGGAGGCAGGAAAAGAGGTCTCTTCCACCTTCACGCTCACGGAGAAGAAGATGGTGAACCTGTGGACGAAGGGAAATCAGTCGTACTACGGCGCCCTTCCCGCGAACTATTCGCTCATCCTGTCGGGCAGAACTGCTGACGGGCATGAAGTCGGGCCATACCCATCAAGCAAATCCGTGACTTCGGCAGAATCGATCAGCCTCGCGCTCCCCGCGGGGACGTACACGGTCACGCTGCGGGATGATTCCACGTACGCAACGACGCCCTATACGGCTTCGGTGGAGTATGAGATGAAGCCGTACAAGACGCAGAAGATTGAGGGGATGGTGAGTATCGAAGGGAGGGAGGAGGCGATGCCGGTGAGCATGAGCGTGGCGGAGTTTGATCCGAATACTGGACTGCGCTTATCCGAGGCAAAGAATGGACTCAAGCCAAACAAGCCCGTGTGGGTGGTGGTGCATGGGATGAACGGCAATGAGGGAATGAGTGAAATATCTGAACTTTCGAAGGCTCTCTATGCCTATGCCTCGACCGAGAATATCCAAATCGTTACCATCAATTGGGAAGATGCTGCCCGAGACGGAGAAATCATGACACAGGATGCGCCGTGGGCAGTGGCAGTGGGACGATGGGCAGGCCTGCAATTGATTTCCGCAGAATTCAATCCTGCACATATCAATATTGTCGGATGGAGTCATGGCACGTATGTCGCGTATGAAATGGCCAACGAAATACAGAGGATCAAACCTGGTAACCAGATAAACGCACTCGTCGCGCTGGATGCAGCGAACAACATTCCCTTCGTCTCAGGATACGATCACAGTCCAATCAATTTCGGGAATATCTCTCAACACGCAATGGCATTCGATAGTAGTATCGTCTCCGGTTCCGATACACTGGCAAGTACTGCAGATGTTTCGTTCATGGTACGTAACAGTGAGACTCTTGATCCGCATGTCAGACACAAACTGGCTGTCACCGCATTCACGGAAATCTTGAATCATGAACATGAGCATCCCGGCCAATTCTCTGATTACTTCTCTCTCAGAAACATTATGGGACCTGTGAGCACCAATGCCAGGCATTACACGCAGAATGCGTACGACGGTATCTTCGAGGGAATCATCGATATTGGCATCGCATATGAACAAATGCCCGATGGTATGTATCCTCGCGCCACGCCGACGGATCTGATAATTCGAAAACCTGGCGAAACGGCTGATACGGTCATTTCCTTGAATATGTTCGCATGACCAGTTACAAGAGCATAATGCGGCACATTCTCATTGCAGTGGTCATTCTTGTACTCATGCCCTTCTGGCTATCATCGTTCCTACGCTTATTCGGTATCTACGTTGATGAAGCTGGTTGGTATGTAGCGAAGATCGCAGTCGAACAAGGGAAATCCGTCAGCTCTTGTCATAGAATTATTACTACCCCCTGGAATTTCCTGAGTCCGCCTACAATCTCACTGCGAATGGATTGCATCCATGAATACGCCAAACTCACCCACGATCCCTCCGCCTGCGAGCTCCTGATACCGAGCGAGTATGGATTGAGCTGCATCAATGACGTGATTTCGCAAGAATATGAGAATCACATGGAATCGGGGTTTTTCGAATGGGAAGAATGCAGCAAACCGCAATCTGATCCTCTGCGACTGGACTGGTGCGATTTCCTCCGCGCACACAGAAATCGTAGCGCCGCAGATTGTTCCCCTATTCGTAACGAGATTATTCGTACGGGATGCACATTGAAATTTGAAGCCTGGGAGCAATACCCGGAGTTGCGAAGTTCCTTCTATTTCGGCAAGGCCACCCAATAATTCCCTTTTCCCCTTTGCCCATGCGCCCCCTCTGTCTGTCCGCCATCGTCGTCATCACCTTCTGCAGTCTCCCCCTGACGGCCTCCGCCCGTTTCCTTCCGCAAGCCTCGTCTTCGCGACCAAGCTACCGAGCTCTGCAAGTGAAAGCTCGCAAGGACATGCGGATCAAGATTCCGACGCTCCCCGCAACCCCTCTGCGTGCGTACCGCGACGAGCTCGATGGATGGCGCGTGGAGTATCCCGAGGACTGGCACCTCACCTATGAAGATAAAGAAGCGGGTACATCGCGACAGCGGTACGAATGGACGCGCTTCGAGAGCTCCGCCTTCCTGGGGACCACGCTCTCGGTAGGCATCGCCACTCTCGGCAAAAGAGTAACTATGGATTATCTGCGTCAGGATGCCGCGAACTACACACGCGCCCCATTCTACGCGGAGGAATTCCTGGGAGGGCGTTTCCTCCTCATGCCGGAAGTTCTCTCCAATGAAATTTCCTCGTGGCAAAAGCAACGGATGCTGGTGACCACGTTCACGCACCGTTGTCAGAGCTCTACGTGCAAAGTTCGCCAGATCCGAATTCCGACGGGAAATCGCATCATCGTTCTCGAGTACAGCGCGATTGCTGACCGCTTCGACCGCAACCTGCACTACTTCGACGCATTCACGAAGTCGTTTGCGCTGCTGAAGTAACCTCCGGCAGACCCCCCGTTCCATCACCCGCCAGAACGCCCTTTCATGCAAGTATAGGATCGCAAACAGCCCGTAAACCAAAATTGCTCGATTCGATTTTTTCAGCCGCTAGTATGCACGCCCCTCCTCCAGGTTCACCATTTTCATGGAAACGATTTGTCATCACCGGCCACAAGAGTGCTCCGTTGTCACGTGTCACTTAGATCCTCTCGTTCCATCACTCGTTCCCGCTCCACCCCTCACTCTGAACGACTATCTCACCTACCGGGATGCCATCGGCTTCGCACGGCGCGCGCACGCGGGTCAGAAACGCGCGGATGGCCGTCCGTTCGTTTCGCATCCGCTGGCTACGCTGCAAATCTTGCGAACGGCCAGCATGGACTTACCACCAGCCGCGTACGTGGCTGCGCTCCTGCACGACACCGTGGAAGACGGACGCGCAACCATCGCGCAAATTCGCGCGGCATTCGGCGATGAAGTGTCCGAGGCGGTCGACGCTCTCACGCGGAGCAAGCAGCCCAAGAGTCAGAGCATCCTGGCCCATGAGCAGGCCTACCTGGACCAGATGACTACTATGCATGAACGCCTGCCTTACGTGCTCCTCATCAAGATGGCCGACCGGCTCCACAATCTGGAGACTGCGCACTTCTTGGCACCCGGCCGCAGACAGGCGCTCCTCCACGAGACTATGACGCTCTACCTGCCGCTCCTGCGCAGGCAGGAAGCGATGCAGACGACGTTCGCCGATACGTTCAGTCTGCTCTGCTCCATGCTGGAAGAGAGCGTTCTGCGCCTGACGGAGAGCGCGACATAGCCCTTCACCATGCCGAAAAACGAGGTATAGTCAGTGGGTGCTCCGCGTGCTTGCCTCCACGATTTCCGTTCAATTGCAGCAGAAGCTCCTGCACCGGGAGTTCTGGATTCAACTCTTCCTCGATCGCATTCTCCCGCTCATGATCCCCCTGCTCGCCTGGAAAGCGATTTTTGATCAGGCACAAGCAGAATCCCTCGGCGGTTGGATGGAGAATGAGATGATCGCCTACTATCTCCTTGTCTTCGTGATCGGAATTTTCACAGATGTGACATTCCACTACGAAATGAGCACGATGGTACAGATGGGTACGCTGAATCAGTGGCTCATCCGACCGCTGACATTCTTTGAAACTGCAGTGAGCCACATGGTGGCCCGATTGGTCCTCCTGCTGATTCCCGGTATCGCGGCGTTGCTTCTGTGCTTGTGGTTTTTCCCCTCCATCTTCGCGGGGCTCACCCTCTCCTCACTCTGGAATGCCATCCTCGTGCTGCCGCTGTCGCTCATGCTCTTCAACCTCCTCGCCGTTTCCATCGGCATGTGCGCATTCTGGGTGATCAACACTGATAGCATCTTCGCTCTGGTCATGCTCATCCTGGAGTTTTTCGGAGGCCGTCTTCTCCCCCTGGATTTGCTGCCGGTCTGGCTCGAACGCGTCAGTCGTGTCCTCCCTCTTCGCTTTGGCATTTCCGGACCCGTGGAAGCGATCCTCCATCCGGAAACTACTTCCCTCGTTCCGCTTCTTTTGGGGCAGTCTCTGTGGTGTGTGCTTCTCTTTGGCTTGGTACTGACCCTCTGGCGCGGCGGCATACGCCATTACGACGCTGTCGGGGGGTAACCGAATCTCTTATGCGATATTTCCTCTCTATCTACAAACGTGCGGCACACCTCCACTTCCTGCGTTGGATGCGTTACCGGGCAGATGTGCTTGTGTGGATCCTGACCATCTGGTGCATGCTCGCGATTCAGGCTGTTTTCCTGTTCGTTACATATTCCGTGAGTGGAGGAAATTTCTTCGGCTATTCAAGTAATGAAATTATTGGATTCTTTGGCGCGGCACTCCTCGCAAGTGGTCTCGCACAATCGGTAATTACCGGTGTGATCCTCACCTTGAGCAAAGCGGTCTGGCAGGGAAATCTGGATCATTGGCTCCTTCAACCGCCTCCCTTCCTGTTCCGAATTGTGACGGAGGAACTGGGTATCGTGTGGTACTGGCCACACATCATTGTGGGGAGCGGTATTGTTCTGTATGCATTTCCCGCATCTCTCTGGATACTAGCCTTCGCCTCAGCCATTGTGGCCAGTACAATCGAGATGGCTATCGTCCTCATCTTCTGCCTCCCATCCATCCGCTGGGGTAGGTGGAACCCCGACGAAGGCCTTTGGGAATACCTTGAAAGTGCCCGTTCTGTGCCAATTGGACGAACTCGCAGTTTTATGTTATGGCTTGCTTCTTTCGGTGTTTTGCAGTATTCTCTCGCCCTCGAAGTGATCACGGGCAGGCTCTCGCTTCTGATCCTCGTCCTGATCTCCGCAGCCCTTTGGGCTCTCGCCCTCCTCCTCCTCAAAGTCCTCGTCCGTTCCTACGGTTCCGCTTCCTCCTAAATCACCATGTCCGACGCCATCGTCGTCAAGGACCTCAAGCGCACCTTTCGGCACTACGAGAAGAAGCCGGGCCTGCTCCCGACCTTGAAGAGCGTGCTGTGGCGCGAGTGGAACGACGTGAGCGCCGTGGATGGCGTCAGCTTCACAATCCCGCAGGGAAGTTTCGTGGGCTTTCTGGGACCCAATGGCGCCGGCAAGACGACGACCCTGAAGATGCTCTCGGGCATCCTCACGCCCACTGCGGGATCCTGCACCGTACTCGGCTTCACGCCCTCCGAACGCAAGCGCGCGTTCAAGAAGCAGATCGGCTTCGTGATGGGGCAGAAAAGCCAGCTCATCTGGGATCTGCCGCCTACCGATACCTTCGTGCTGCACCGCGACCTGTACGAGATCCCCCGCACCCAATGGAATGAAACACTGGAGACGCTCACCGAACTCCTGCGCGTGCGGCACATTCTCTCGACTCCCGTGCGCCAACTGTCGCTGGGCGAGCGCATGAAGTGTGAACTCATCGCGTCGCTCCTCCACAAGCCCAAGGTGCTCTTCCTGGACGAACCGACCATCGGTCTCGACGTGATTTCGCAGGTGCACCTGTGGGAATTCCTCGGCACGTACCAGGCCAAGGAGAAGATGACGGTGCTGCTCACCTCTCACTACGTGCACGACATCGCCAACCTCTGCCAGAACGTGATCATCCTCAACAAGGGCAAGAAAGTGTTCGAGGGGGCGTTCGATTCCCTCATCGAAAAAGTGGAGCCAGAACGGAGCGGCCTTATCCGCTTCCGCAAGGAGGAGCTCAAAAAGGAGCAGACCGAAACAATCGCGCAGATGGTGAAGAACCGGCACCTGGAACAGGTGGATCTGCACACCTACCGCATCGCGGTTCCGCGCACGGAGCTCTCTGCAGCCACACAGTGGATGCTTAAGTCCTTCCCCATCGAGGAACTGCGCATGGAAGAAGTGGACCTGACGGAAGTGATCGAAAAAGCATTCGCGATGGAATCGAGGGCGTAGAACGCGCAATTTCTACTGCTGCACCGACCCTTCTGTGAGCGGTACCTCCACGAAGAACGTGGTGCCTTTATCAGGCTCGCTTTCAAACCACACCTTGCCGCCCTGCGCTTCGGCCGCACCCTTGGCGGCGAAGAGCCCGAGACCGTTGCCCTCCGTATTGCGAACATTGGTAGCGCGGAAGAGCTTGCTGAAGATCTTGCCCTGCTCCTCTTTGGGAATGCCGCAACCCGAATCTTTCACCTCGTAGTGCAGCGTGTGATCCGCGAGCGTGACCGAGAGCTCCACGCGCCCGCCCTCCGGCGTGTACTTCACGGCATTCGAGAGCAGGTTTTCCAGCGTCATGCGCATCAGGCGCTTGTCGAGCGAAGCCGTAGGAAGATGGGCAGGCATCTTCTTGACGAACTGCTGTTTCTTGATCGTAGCCTTGGGCTCGATCACGGCCAGAACATCGGTGAAGAAGGTATTCAGATCCAGATCGACGCGGTCCACCTTCATGCGGCCAAGCTGGATGCGCGAGACATCGAGAATCATTCCCACGAGGTCCACAAGGTCCGTCGTCACGCCCTGCATGGTCATGAGCTGCTTCTTCTGCTCCTCGGTGAGCTCACCCGAGTCCCCGTCGAGGAGCATTTCGATGTACCACTTCACGGAGGTCACAGGGGTGGCCAGCTGGTGGCTGACAATACTGAGAAGTTCGTCTTTCTGGCGGTCGAGGTCTTTGAGTAAATTTACCCTAGATCCCCAAAGTTTAAGGAGCACAAGAACAAGGGTACCGATAAGTACAAGCAGTATAACTACCGCTATCACAAATGGTAACAATGTCGCGTTCACGAAATCCAAGTAGGAGGTAACGTCTACGTCTATGCCAAGAACTGCATTAGCTGCCCGTCCAGACTGATTAACAATAGGAGCGTAACTTGAAAAAACCATTCCCCAAGGCTCCTGATATAGATCCTCATCTGTTGTGCCATATTGAAATGCATATCCATCACGTAATGCTGGCAGGCCAGATGAGTCATAAGGAGCCGCAATCCAATCCTCAGAGTCGGTTTCGTCTCCTGTAAAATTTAATTCCGGCCTTAGGGCAATCATATCTGCATCAGCGACGAAAATGACTGCATTCGGGGAATCGGTCTTTGCAAAGATGTACGCATATTTGATCTCAGGATTGCGTCGTTTGATTCTCCTCAATTCTAGTACTGTCTTCCTGTATAACTCTGTTGATACGCTTTTGTCTCCCATTTCAATCAATGCATTGATGTCACTTTCATTAAAAAGCAAAGAGGCTGTTGAGGAAATAGTTATTAGTCTCTCTCGCATTCTTTCGTGCAAAATCGAACGAGTATACTCAAACAAATAAAAACTCGTCAGACAAGCAAGGGTGGCACAGAAAGCAAGCAACAAATAGCTTTTGAAGACATCACTTATTCCTCCGACTGAATTTTTGTTTTTCACAGCACCATTATTATACCAAGAAAACTAATAATTATCTAGTCGCTATAATTGGCTGAGTCTCTGACAATGGAGCAGTGACGACTATTTGCCCGCTGCCATTAATTTTGATCATGTAATATGTATTGGAATCAAAAGGCGCACTTGGGTCCGACGGAAAGGCTACAATGTAAGTGGATAACAGCGAACGGAGATCAACCAGATCTCCACAATCAGAAAATAATTCTGATCGACAAATATATTTATCTTCTGATCCAATTAAAGCAGGTAATTGTCTCGAATGATCGTCTCGATAGGCAGCTACAGCACTCGCAATTGTATTAATATGGGTAGTTCTTTCAAAATCCCTCTCCTCTTTCGCGGCAGCATCTCTTTGCGTTGAGATTTGTGTTTTGTACACCATACTTATTAAAAATATACCAACAAAGAATAGTGTTGCACTGATTATTCCCTTCAGAAGGCTGGAACCCATGTTCAATACTATACTACATCGTGTACTCTGATAATATGCAAAAGTGGTTCACTGAGAGACAGTCAGCGGGAACTAGATTCTCTTACGCAATCAAGAGAGTCATTCATAGAAATAAAAGTAAGTATCAAAAAATTGAAGTGCTTGAATCTAAAGACAATGGAAAATTGCTAATAATTGATAATTTTCTGATGTTATGTGAGAGATTTGAATTTACCTACCATGAAATGCTTACCCAGATCCCTCTTTTTTCCCATAGAAAACCGGAGCGTGTCCTTATTCTTGGAGGAGGAGACGGTGGTTGTATACGAGAATGTCTCAAGCATAAATCAATAAAAAGTATTGATCTATGCGATCTTGACAAGAAGGTAATTCTGGCTTCAAAGAAATATTTACCTTTTGTAGCATCTTCATTAATAAGTGATCGCGTTAATATCCATTTCTATGATGGTTACAACTTCCTCAAGCAACAAAGTAAGAATATGTACGACATTATCTTAGTTGATTCAACAGACCCAAATGGAAAAGCAGCCACACTATTTTCCCAGAGATTCTATCGGATTGCTTCAAAGCGGCTGCGAAAAAACGGCATCTTCTGTACGATCGGGACTACACCATTTTATGAAAGTAGATTGATTCGAATGATTGATCGTAGACTCCGCTCTGTCTTCAGATATACCAAACATTATCTAGCCTTTATCCCGATGTATCAATCCGGCTGTTGGTCATTTGTCATCTCCTCAGATTGTAAGATTCCCCATAATGCGATCAACAAGATGCAAATAGATCACAATTCTTTTAAGTATTATAATAAGAATATACACCGTGCAGCATTCGCATTACCATCATTCTACAAGAAATTATTACCCCGATAAAAATATGAATATTACGTCCGAAAAAATGATTCGCGCCGAGGCAGAGCAGTACCTGTCTTGGGTCTCTCCAAAGGTTGGTATCCAAACTTCATCGATACAAGGCCGAGGCCTGTACGCCAAAGAACACATTGAAAAGGATGAGATTATCGTTGTCCAATCTGGTCAAATAATTGAAGATCATAAAATGGACCAGCCGATGTATGGCGAAGTAGCAGAAATCGCATTCCAAATAGAAAAAGGGTTCCATATTTGTCCTGTGTGTGAGAATAGACAATTTGTCGTGGATGGGATTTTTATCATGAACCATTCGTGTGATCCCAACTGTGGCGTGAAAGGACAAATCACATTTGTGGCGATAAGATCAATAGAAGCTGGGGAAGAAATCACCTTTGATTACGCAATGACTGATGCTAATTATCCCGACATGCAATGTACTCCAATTTCTCCGATGAGTTGCACTTGTGGTGCTGCAAATTGCAGAAAAGTTATTTCTGGAGAGGATTGGAAACAAGACAGGCTTCAGAAAAAATATAAAGGTTATTTTTCCAATTATATTCAACAAATGATTGAAAGAGCCACTCCCTAAGTGAATGCCATGGCCAATAATGAAATTCCAAAGTCGTTGCTTAGAAAAATCCCAGATTTTCCAAAAAAGGGAATCGCATTCTGGGACATCACTCCCTTACTCATAAATCCAAAAATATTGAAGTCGATTTTCACTTTGTTCCAATCCCATTACCGCGAAAAAAAGATTGATAAGGTTGTGTCACCCGAATCGCGCGGATTTATGTTCGGATGCGCACTCGCCAGAGATCTGGGTGCCGGATTCGTTCCTGTAAGGAAACCCGGGAAACTGCCCTACAAGGTCGTCAAGCATACTTATGATCTTGAGTATGGAACGGACACGATCGAGATGCACCTCGATGCAATCACCCCGGGAGAGAATGTGCTCTTTGTCGACGACATTTTGGCGACAGGAGGCACCGCGAAGGCCTGCGCACGCCTCGTCGAAAAAGAAGGAGGGAAAATCGTTTCCATGGCTTTCCTCGCAGAGTTGCTCTACCTGCCAGGGAGATCAAATCTCAAAGATTACGATGTGTTCTCTCTGGTTCAATTCGACGAGAAAGACCTCAAGAATTAGAGAGTATCTCTTTCACCAATTGATATGATCGACGTGCGGAACTCTTCAAAAATTTTGCGAAATCTGTGTTTGCCTTCCGATCGGCACGATCAGAAATAGCCTTTGCGCTCAAGAAAGGGATTTGATTGATATGACAGACCTGGGCAATCGCGGCAATTTCCATGTCCACAGCGAGAGCGGCGAATTCTCGGTACAATTTTTCGATGAGGGTAGGGTCTGCAATAAACTGATCTCCCGAAATGAATCTTCCCGTTGCATAGGAGAATCCCAGTTTCTCGCAAGCTTTCTTTGCCCTTTCGAGCAGCACAGCATCTCCGGGAAAATCGTGCGATTCCGAGAAAGGAATTTCCCCCTTGTGAAACCCAAGGGCGGTGACATCCATATCATGGTGCATATGGCTATCGCCCAGTACAAGATCTCCCACATTCAGAGCGGGATGCACCGCACCAGCCACTCCCTGGACAATCACTCCTTTCAAAGAAAACTGATTGATCAGATTTTGAGTCATCATGGCAGCATTCACTTTGCCCACACCGGATTTGACGAGAATGATCGGTGCCCCATTCCACTCCCCGCGGTATGCCATTGAATTTAAAAAATGACTCTGGGAAAGTTGAGGAACATTTTTGATGTACTCCTCCATCTCCTCCTGCATGGGTGCAATGATGACAATCACATGGATAATGTAACTTTACAATGATGACTTGGAAATGTATTTTCCTTGGGTGCGCAAAAACCGTTGCATCAAGTCCAGGCGCGATAAAATACCCGCCTGCCCGATGGAACACCGTCCGGGGAATCTCATTCTGGGCGAGTTCTCCGACTGCACTGCCCTCCCAGACAACCTAAAAACGCTACAGTCTCATATGCAGCGAGCCGCCCAATTGATGGGAGCCCATGTCGTGAAGTCGGTATTTCACAAATTCAACCCATACGGCTTGTCGGGAGTCGTGGTCATCAAAGAATCCCACTTTGCCATTCACACTTGGCCGGAATACCGCTATGCAGCTGTTGATTTATTTTCCTGTGGCAAAATCAGCTATGCAACCGGCTTTCGATACCTCGCCGAGACATTTGGATCAGACAATGTAAAAATCACGCGTATTAAAAGAGGATAACGAGAGTCTTTCAGCGGCCGGATCTTCCACACCGTTACTGGGATGTGGAGCTTTACTGTTCAGGCGAAGAACGAGCGGCAAGGAAAGTAGAGCGCATAGGAATCATCACCAATGGGGAACAGAAGGTAGTGCACTGATCACAGGTGCTTCATTCGGTGCGCGATCTCAGTCTGTCCACTCCGCTCGGGGAGTCTTTTCTACTGCTCATCTTCCACGGGACTGGATTGCATAATCGCATACACGATCTCCGCCATTTCGCCCCGCGTGAGCAGGTGCGCGGGATCCTGCGCGGACACGGGAATTGCTCCGAGCGTATTTAGGGCATCCAAGTACGGCTGGTACCAACCTTCGCCCTCCGGGCTACGGTTGGCAGGCCACGTTGTGTCCTCCTGCATTTCAACAGCTGTTGAGAGCCCGAAGGCTCCTGCGACAATCTTGGCCGCTTCCGCTGTGTTGACCTCCTGCGCGGGGCGGAAGGTGCCGTCGGGGTAGCCATCCATGATCCCGAAGCGTCTGGCCGTGCAGGTGAAGGGCATGAACCAGTCATCCGCTTTGACATCGGGGAACGGTGAAACAGAGCTCAATGCAGGACATTCATTGATCGCAGCCTCGTCGTGTACCGCCCCCACGATGATCTTGGTGAATTCGGCGCGGTTGATGGTGCGTTCTGGCTTAAAGCTGCCATCCGGATAGCCGGAGGAGATGGAGTGGTCGAGGAGGTATTGGATGGCGGGGGTGATATTTTCAATTTCTCTAACATTAAGAATTGCATTTTTTCCAAGATCCATTTGGCTGGAATTGCCAATATCTTTTAAAGAAACATGATAAAAATTTTTTTCAGACTTCAATAAATATATTGGACATTGCAGACCACATGGACAATTAGTCTTAAGTTTATTGATTAAAATTGTATTGTTACTGCGAGTTGATCCAATGGCAACTTCCAGAGGCAAGCTGTCTCCAAACGCTGTGCTTGGTAAGATTCCTTCTTTGCCATCCAACGAATAGCATAAATGAGAGGTATATTCTTGTGACGAATGATATTTGGGGAAACGTTGTACGTAGAAGAAGAAATAATCTTCATCGATCGATCCATTGTCGGAGACAAAATCCCCCGATTCTATAAGTACTGCATTGTCATTTATTGGCTCAATTTTGGCAGAATGTGGTAAGGGCATTTCTATGTCAAAGTTTGAAATCAGTCGGAATTCCCAATTTTCTGGAATGAGTTTCTCTTCTTCGACTGGTGACATTTCTGCATATGCAAACAAGGGACATAGTTCCAAAATGAATATGCTAATATATGCCGCAATTGATCTTATAATTTTCATGAGTTCACTCGATAGATAGTAAAGTCGGAGGACGGATTTAATACACTAAAGGACACTTTATGATATCGGGGTGTTTTATCTTCTGAAGCATTTGAATCAAATACCCATACTCCATCATTATCGACTTTGCCGATTATCATAGTGTGCCCGTAGATCCCCATATCGCACTGGAGGACATCTCCAGCGGTTGCGTGCAATTTTATTGCCTCCTCAAGATTATCACTTGAACTGTTTGAGGTGACGAGAGGTGTTACAGTTTCACCTCGTATATCGAGATTCCATTCGTAATTCGAACTATTCGGAGGCAAAACTCTTCCTGTGGCCGCCTTAATCACATCCATCTGCGCCCAATATTTGCATTCTCCAATCAAATCATCTGCATCGGTATCGGGATCATCTATATAGGCTTCTCCCCTCCATTCCATCTTCTCCGAATCAAAAGTCATGGCTCCATTGCTCAGATAATTTTCGACCAGATAATTTATGATTCTCTCGTTCTGAGGTGTTGCGGAAAGATCTCCAAAATCCAGCGCATCACTCACGGCATTCCGCTGCTCCTGCGTGAGCTCATCCCACTGCGCTCCCAAGATACGCTTGGCAAGGATTTCTCCTGAAACGGGGGCATCAACGGCGATTCCCTCCGTGGGATCCGACGTCTTGCTGCTATCGTCCGTGAACGTCGCCACGACCCTGAACTGCAGGTTCTCTGAACACATCGCGATACGCTCCAACGGAACTTCGACAAACGTGGTATGCCGCGTTCCGCCGTACTCTTCGCCCGTCGTCGCATTGAGGAGCTTCACAGTGGCGATCTCTTTTCCCTCCGTCACGATGTCGAACCGCACACGCACATTGCCAACTACCACGGCCACGTTGGTCGCGAGCACCTGTGCCGGCGCATTGCTCGCCATGGAGCTTGTGAGAAAGATGCTCCCATAGCCCGCGTCCTCGAAGAGCCTCTTCATCGCCGATGCATCCTGCACGTTGAGCGCCGCAAGGATCTTCTCTGCTGGAATCGCGGTGACTGCTTCCGCCACGGCTGCCAGCTCCAACTGGCGCGAGGCATCTTCTCCGGACAGATCGATCTGTTGAATGAGTCCTTTGAAGATCCTACCGACGACACTGTCGTGCCGCACGGTGAGCTGTGACAGGGCAGGCGTCGCCACATTCGGGTCGTACCAGTTCTGTGCCTCGGCATAGAGCGCGTTTTCGCCGCGGGCGGCTACCCATGCTCGTACCAGCGAGAGCGATGCATCCGCCACTTCCATTCCCCCAACACCGACGTCGACTCCCTCCCTCGCCATCGCCACCAGTACCTTCTCCTTCTCCGTCAGTGCATCGGTTGTCGATGCGATCCCGCCGCCTACGCCGTCCGAAATGCCGAGCGCAGCGAGCTTTTGCCGCGCGTTGTCGCTTTCCTCTTCACTGCTGGCGTCACTCAAACGCCCCTGCCAATAAGCGATCGTGAGGGCCCGGGCTTTTGCGAGGATGATCGGTTCCACATCCTCGCGCGTACGTGTTCCGGCAATCCGCGGAGGTTGCACCTGCTTCCCCACAATGGTGCTCTCCCCATTTGCACCCGTGACTTCCATGATGGCGGTGTCGTTATCCTCCCCGAGCGTCACGTTGACCGAGAGGCCGATTGTCGAGAGGCCACGGATATCGCCGGTGAACTCGCGCACCACGGGGTCCGACACGG
>Ga0172377_10002266_pt1 | contig 19638 bp, 17 predicted proteins | sample Pumphouse3metaG_FD_119749 | JGI IMG/M metagenome (GOLD analysis project Ga0172377, IMG submission 119749) | Leachate microbial communities from a municipal landfill in Southern Ontario, Canada - Pumphouse #3 metaG | ecosystem: Engineered > Solid waste > Landfill > Unclassified | place: Canada...
CACGTCCAGTTCATTCGCATTAGAATACTCCGAAAGCAAAATAGCCATGACGGCCAGGTGCCAGGAATGCTCTGCATCGTTTTCGTGCCTTGACCCGTTCATAAGCAGTGTTTTCCTGAATACATGCTTTATCTTATCAATCTCTACTATGAATTCTATTTGTTTTGAAATCCTTTCAAGGTCCATTCAAAATCCTTCCCTTCTTAAGTCGATACCCTAATTGATAATTTGCTTATCGACCGGAATAAGTATGCCGTTTGTTTCTGGCATCTATAATTATTCGTGTTTCTCTACCTGGATTCCTTTAACGAAAAATGTTTTCCTAAAACACATACTTTCAATTCCGACAGAAAACAATATAGTACATAAAAAACATTAGTATATCAGCATATGCACAGGGCAAGCAGAAGGAGTACCGGCATAACCGAATTCGAAAAAAGCAGCCTGTTGTTTGGGACAGGCCGCTTTTTTCTTTAGGGCATAAGGTTAAGTCGTTCATATATGTCCTATACCTCTTGCCCTGTGAACAGTAAGATATCCGGAAATGAAAGGAACCCCTGTGTGTTTCCACCTGCCGGATTTTTACAGGTCAAAGGCGAAGAATATTATTATTATAATCAGTAGCAGAAACAGGGTGTCAAATCCTTTTCCGAAGAAGCCGCTCAAGCCTTTCGTAGACATAGTTTCACCTCCCCTCATTTGCAGTACATATTATGAGGGGAGGGGTTTTTTGGTGAAAGAGTTATATCGCCTTTCCATCCCTGGCAACTTCGTGTCCATCTAAAATTGTACGAGCTATCTCTATATCCTTTATCCGGTACGCAGCATTGTATTGTAGCCGCAGATATTAACCAATACCACCTGTAGTGTTTTATGAGTATCCCCAGCACCACAAACAGCAGTGATACAAGCACCATGGTAGACCCTTACCACTTGCTTACACTTTACATAAAACTATTTCTCGTCAAAGTATATTTGAGCACCTGGATGTAAAGGTATTGATGTTTCACTGAGTTTAGTCTCATCTATTTGTTCAGCAGTCTTGTTGTTCTCTTTTAACTCAGCGACATTATCATACAATGCCTTTGTTATATTATATGCTAAATCTTCGTCCATATCAGAATGACATACAAGTACATTGGATATACCTATTGCAGTTACATCAGATTCCAATTTATAAACGTCTTTTGGAACATTTGCATCTGTATAATAGGGATATTTTTCAAGCATATCCTTAAGAATATCCGGGTCGACTTCTAAGAATTTAATATTTTTTGTTGCTACTACCTCCATTACAGCTGCTGCAGGATAGCCACTGGTTGCCAATGCTACATCTACATTGCCATCAGACATTTGGGTATATCCGTCTGAATAGGGTAAATAACTTGGTATAATATCATCGAAGGACATACCATACTCAGCCAAGATATTTTGCATTATTCCAATGGAAGCTCCTCCCGCAGGACCACAGGCTACTCTCTTTCCTTTTAAATCTTCGATACTATTTATTGGGGAATCCGCCAGGGTAATGATATGGAATACACTCGGATGTAAATTGCCCAGCGCAACAACGTTTTGTTTTGCATCATAGGGTGCTTGTCCATTATAGGCATAATAGGCAAGGTCTGCATTTGTAATACCCAGTGCTGATTCTCCATCATTAACTAGTCTATTGTTTTCTAATGCACCATTGGTAACCTCTGCATTAAGAACTGCCCCATCATAATGAGCGTTTACTACGTTTGCTATTGCCTGTCCCATTGGGTAATACGCTCCGCCTACCGTTGCAGTTGCTATTCCCATCTGAGTAGCTTGAGCTGGGACATCAGACCCTTCCTGTGTTTTATCTGCCGGTCCTTTTTGTGCACAACCAACAACCACAACCATCAATGCAACAATTAAACAAAGTGCTTTTAAACTCGTTTTAAAAGTTTTCATTAGTTATCCTCCTTGTATGCTTTTTTATTGGTTCTACTTAATTATTCCTGCTGAAAACTTTGAATCCACCTCCCCCCTGTACTAATTTCAATATGAGTTAAGTTTATTCACCGGACGCTAAAAACTCTGCAATTCTTGTAAAACCTTTCTCTTTTAGCACTTCTCCATTTTGTAAGCCGGTCTTCTTGTCCCAACCGTGGAATTCGTAGTATTCCTCGAGCATTTCGTCAAACTTGTCTCTGTGCATTAGTTCACCTTTGAATTTGCCACTGCTTATAGGTATACTCATAATTCTCTCGGGAAGATAATCATTCCCCCTTGTTAACCCTGCAAAAACTGTGTTAATCGCTTTTTCCATATTTATTACTTCTTCTCCAATTCTCCATATTTCTTTATTGGAAAGCTCCGCCCCAGTTATGGAATTATAGAACTCTCTAAAATAAGTTACATCCGACAATGCGAACTCATACCACCCTGCATTGAAATAGCATATCCCTACCGAATCAACTAACGCCTTATAAATTTCATACCAACCGACAAGTTTGCCTTTGCCCTGATATGATATCGGGTTTCCGGCCTCTGGATTATCAAATAACCATTTTCCTGTTTCCGGTGATATACCTCTCTTTTCGGTCTGAGGGGATGCACTTACATGCCCACTTCCCCGCGAACTTATAGCTATTCCCAATGCCCATGCCTTATGAGTTCTCAGGCTTTGTTCGTTTATAGCAACGCCTTTAATCTGCATTGCATGTTTAATTGAACCCTTGCCGATTATTCTTGATGCGTTAACCACACCTTCAGCTAATACATCCCCGAATTTCTCTCTGTGAGCAATTTCCGTTATAAGCTTTATAAGCTCTTTATGATTCCCCCATGTCAGCTTTCTTCCATGAGTGTCATAATCGGTTATTATGCCCTCTTCATAACACTCTATTGCCCACGCAACTGTAGATGAAGTCCCGTCAACATCAAGGCCATACTCATTGCACAAAACATGAGCTTTAAAAACAGCAGCCGGGTCATCTATATCCCAGTTGGAGCTAAAACCTCTAACTGAGTTTGCATGCATGCCCACACCTTTAACGGTTTCCCCATCATAATCCATCTCATATTCATGGAGACAGGATATTGCACAGTTGTAACATGTGGACCTTCCAATTTCATACTTTTTATAAGCACTTTCCGTTACTTTGCTATTTTTGTCCGGGTCCCAGTATTCATCAAGTGAATTTCTTACCGAGGTGGGTGCTTTACCAGTTAGCCCCCCCGCCCCGGCTGTACCATGGGTTCCTACTCGTTTGAGATTTGCAGCCGGGATGGAAGCTGAAAGTATCCATCTATACCTGTTTAATTCATCAGTGAATTTTTCCTCGTCAAAAATTTCAATTTTTCTTGAACCATTACTATAGGCTGCAACCGCTTTTAAATTCTTGGAACCAAGTATTGCACCACAACCACCCCAGGCAGCAGCGTGAGCTCTATCAATAATCACACATGCAAATTTCACTAGATTTTCACCTGCGGGACCAATTGCGGCAATTTTTACGTTCTTATCATTCAATTCATCTTTTATGGCTAATTCAGTATCAGTAATGGTCTTTCCCCATATATTCCCAGCATCCCTAATGTTAACAATTCCTTCCTTTACCTCAAGGTACACTGGAGACTTTGATTTTCCTTCAATAATAAGTGCATCTATTCCGGATTTTCTCAATGCGGGAGCAAAGTTTCCCCCACCACTGGAATATGATATGCCGTTGTTAAATACATTTTTGGATATTATGTTAATCCTTGAAGACCCGGGGATTGGTGTTCCTGTGAAACACCCCGCTGCAACAATTATCTTATTGTCTTCAGATAATGGGTCTATATCTTTAGGCACTTCATCAAACACCGTCTTGACACCGTAACCTCTCCCGCCTAACCACTTGTAAAAATCCTTCGATTTCTCATATTTTACCGTTCTATTAGTTAAGTCTACCCTGGCAATGTTACCGTACAACTCTTTCATTTAAACACCTCCCAGTGAGTGGTCAATCAAACCTTCTTATACTTACTCACTAATTTCAGGAATTCTTCGTCTGATACTAACCTTTTCATTTCCTGACCGGCTTGCTTAACATCATTTAATAAGAACCTTTTCTTCTCATCGTCGAGCACTATTCCCATTTCATTCAGCTTAACATTGATTGATGCAAGCCCACTTTTCTTCCCAAGCACAAGTTTTGGTGACCTGCCCAAAAACTCCGGGTTTAACGCAAACATGGCCAATGGTGTATTCAATAATGTGTCGGCTCCAATTCCGGATTCCCTGGTGAAATTACCCTTACCAACAACAGGCTTGTTCAAGGCCATTTTATAACCTGTTGTTTTCTCCAGGTATTCTGATAATTCTACCGCTTTTTCAATGTCATAATTGGTTTCCAGACCGTATAGTATTTTTAGAACAACTATTACTTCCTCGAGTGAGCAGTTCCCCGTTCTTTCACCCATACCATTTACACAGGTATGAACAGCACTGGCACCTGAGGTAAGCGCAGACAGGCTATTAGCTAGAGCCAACCCAAAATCGTTATGCGTATGGATTTCAACGGGTAAACCGGTAAGACTCTTTATTAGTTTTGTCATATAGCTGATTGTAGCAGGAAGTGCAGAACCCATAGTATCAACTAACCCGATCGAATCTGGCGGGGTCTCCTTCATGATTTCATCTAATACTTTTTCGAGATCCGCTTCATCCGCTCTTGTTGTATCATAAGGGAAATATACGGTGTATAAGCCGAGTTCTTTAGCTTTTTTAATAGCTGCAATACTATTGTGGATTACCCTATCAACTTCCCATTTAAATTGCATCTCAAGTTTCGGCTTGCCAATAGGCACTTCAATAATTACTCCTTCAACTCCGCATTCTTTGCTCATAAGCAAATCTTCTTCTTTCGCTCTTACAAAACTGAATATCTTTGAGTTCAAATCCAACTTATTAATCTCTGCAATAGCATCTCTATCCTCTGCCGATACTGCCGGCATCCCGGCTTCTATTCGCTGAACTCCTACCTGAGCCAGCCTTTTAGCTGTTTCAATTTTTTCATGTTTCCTCAGTACAACGCCTGGTGTTTGCTCTCCGTCTCTTAAAGTAGCATCGTGTATCTGAATGTTTTCCTGAAACTCAAATTGTTTTGTTACCTCATCCTTGAAGTTAAAGCTGCTTACCCACCATTTGTCGTTGTTCTTCCATTTACTCACTAACATTCACATCCATTCTTTTATTTTTGTAGATTATAAAGAATACAGATCCAATTAATATGAAACCTAGGATATCTGTGATATAACCCTGGTTAACCAGCAAAACACCTCCAACAAACAGTATAATTCTATTAATCATACTAATATTCATCTTATAATAACCAACTATACTTATTGATAATGCATAAACGCCGACAATGCTTATCAATACGGATGTTACAACTTGAACAATAGATCCTTCCAGCAGTAAAGCCGGCCCATATACAAACATATAAGGCAACAGAAAGCTAACTACTCCGTACTTAAACGCCGTCCATCCAACCTTATTGATATCCGCATCCGCAATACCCGCTGAAACATAGGACGCCAATGCAACCGGGGGAGTAATTGTTGATATACATCCAAAGAAAAATACATACAAGTGTGCAGTAAGAAGGGGCATCCCCATCTTTACAAGTGCCGGTGCAACAACTGAAGCAACTATAAGATATACTGCCGTGGTCGGCAATCCCATCCCTAGTATTATTGATATTATCATGGTATAAACCATCGCCAATAACATAACGTCATTGGATGCCATTATTATTAGATTTGTCAATTTAGCACCAATTCCCGTCATTGTTATCACTCCCACAATTATTCCTGAAGCTGCACAGGCAATTGCTATTGGGACTGTATCGTATGATCCTTTTTCAATTGACTTTAGTATCTTTGAAATAAGGTCCTTTGCAAAATCAAAGGTTAATCTTTTTTCCGATACTATATGAGCGATAACAAATACAACTATAAGCATAATAGTTGAATAATATGCGGCCTTAAAGGGCGAAAAGCCGCTAATCAAGAAGTACATAAGCGCAATAATGGGTAATGCTAAATACCATCCTTCTTTCAATACTTCCGATAGAACATATGCTTTTCTTGATTCATTTTTCAGATCTACCTTATCTTTTAGAGAAGTAAAATGAACAATAAAGAAGATTGACAGGAAATAGAGCAAAGCAGGTATTATAGCGGCTTTCATAATGCCACTATATGGAACACCTGTCATTTCAACCATTAAAAACGCTGCTGCTCCCATTACCGGAGGCATTATTTGTCCTCCTGTTGCCGCTACGGCTTGCACAGCTCCGGCTTTCTCCGAACTGTAACCCCTTTTTTTCATCATAGGTATACTAATCGCTCCTGCTATTGCAACGTTTCCGGCAGCAGATCCCGATATCATTCCCACTAAGGCACTGAATATTATTGACGTCTTAGCTGTAGCAGCAGTAAGTTTTGAAGTTAAGGCGGAAGAAAACTTAAACAAGAAGTCGCCTGCACCAAACTTGCTTAAAAAGGCTCCGTAGATACAAAATATTACTATATAACTCGCTGCGACACTAATGGGAATTCCGTAAATCCCCTGTGTTGATGCAAACAAGAAACTAAAAGTTCTATTTAGACTATATGCACGGTTTTCCAAAACTCCTGGCATATATGGCCCAATAAAGGGGTAAAGCAGGAAAAGGGTAACAATTGCAGATAGTACTTTCCCTATTGATTTCCATGTAGTTATGAGTATTAGTGCCACTATTATTATGCCGAAGTAAGTGTCAGTACTCGTTGTAACGCCTCCACTTTCTATTATTGCCTTCCATCTGGTTAGTATATAAACCCCAACACCGATGCTCAGCAATACTCCAATTCCTTTTAATACTTGCAATAACAGAGTATTGTGCTTTGTTTTTAGTCTTACAAGAATTGCAATCGAAATCATAAACATTAAATGAATTACTCTTAATGGCATACTTGAAACAACAAGAACTCCACTTACATTTAAAAGGTGAAAGCTTCCCACTATAATTGCCATAATACTTGCTAGCCTTCTATAGAAGTTTTGAATCTTCTCTTCTGTTGGATTCATAATTCACAGATCCTCTCCCTTATATATCTACTTCAATTACTGATACTTCCAACCCATTTTTATGATGGTATTAAATGCTAATCGTTATAAATTGCTACAGCTCTACACCATCCTGCTGTTCCGCCTTTGATTTTAACTGGAAGCGCAGATACTGTAAATCCATAAGAAGTAGGTAACGATCCAAGGTTTGCAAGTTTTTCTATTTGCAGATACTCTCTTTTTCGTCCATGGTAATGACTCGCCCATAAATGCTGCTTATTTCCTGTTTTGCGAAACGATTCCACCATAGCCTGAACCGGTCTATCCAATGTCCATGCATCAATGCCTATGGTTCTTATACTTCTGTCAAGTAACCAGTCAAGACCTTCGATACCTAACCCGGACTGCATTGCTAAATAGGTAGCGGTATCAGTACCCCAATATTTATCACAGCCTGTATATAACAAAACAATATCTCCAGATTTTAGGGTATAATTTATTTTATCCAATGCCTCTTCCAGATCATTTGGCATAATCTCATCCCCCGGTGCCTTATGAGTCATATCCAAAACCACACCAGGCCCAATACACCACTCCAAGGGGACCTGGTCAACAGTTTTCGATGGATTACCTTCACATAAAGGTCCGTAATGAAACGGTGCGTCTACATGTGTTCCTGAGTGAGTTGAAGAATTAACAAAATCTGTGGCTAAAGCTGTGCTTTCAGGAAAATCGGTAGGCTTAATACCAGCGACTTTTGCTAACCTTTCCACACCCTTTTCATGGGGTGACTGTTCAATTGTTGGCGGAAACGGTTCGGTAGCATTGTTCTCATGACACACACTCAAATCAATAATTTTATACATAGTAACCTCCTGATTATAATAATTATTTTTATCCACTCACAATAAGCAGATAAATATTTTCTATGGCCGCAATAATCATATTAATGAAAGTGATTGTAATAAGGTTATTCCAATAAAGATTACAATTGCTGAGGCTATTGTTGAAGCTACTACGATGTTTGCAGCCAGGTTTTCATCGCTATTCATCATCTTTGCCATTACAAAAGAGCTAGGAGGTGCCGGTGAAATTAACGCTATAAAAATTATTCCTAAAAATGGACCCCTAAATCCTAAGCAAACACCAACAAAAACTGCTACTAAGGGCATAATAATGCTTTTAACTGCTACAGATGTTACTAACGGTTTTATTTTCTCAGTCTCAAATGACAAACTAAAAATTGCTCCAATATTTACTAATGCTAAAGGTGTAGTCAAGCCTGATATTTGTGAAAGTGTGCTGCTGATAAATACAGGAAGCCTTATAGTAAAACAAGAAAATAAAAACCCGATTATTAAACTATCTATCAAAGGATTTAATAAAATATTTTTTATCAAAGTCCTAATTTTGATCTTTCCATTGCTCTTATCATAAAATGTCAATACTATGACTGATACGCCGTTTGTTATCCCAATTAGGAAAATTGTAAAAAGTGCCATTGGCAATATAACTTCATCACCAAAAACACTTAATAAAATCGGGTATCCAACAACTGCAAAATTGCTCCGGCAAGTCCCTTGAATAAATGCTCCCTTTGTCTTATCATCAATGTTCAAATACTTTGAAACGATAGTGGCAACAACAAAGCTCAGCAACATCACTAGGCTGCCATAAACTATTAGATTCTTTGTGTTTGCGTTTACGCCACTACTAAAGTCAATCCTAGAAGTACTTATAAAAAGTGTAATAGGTAGAGTTATCTTAAAAACCAACTTAGAACTTATATATACATAATTCCTGTTTATAAAATTAATTTTTGACAGAATTTTCCCAAGAACCACCAGAAGTACCATTGGGATTAATATATTGAAGTTAGTAATTAGATTTTCCATAATGTCTCCAATACTAAATAATTTCAACCAATTTAAACCAACAAGGATACTTATTGTTTTCTAAAGTTCTTTTCCAATTCTTCCCCGGCATTTAATCTATGTTCTCTTACCAGTTTTTCCACCCTGTCCTGGTCTCTGTCCTTAATGGCTTCAAGTATTCTTGCATGTTCCTCGGTTGATTTTTTCATGCGTACCGGACTTATTGCAAATACAGACCTGGTCCACTTGCCACCATCCCATACCTTAATGATCATTTCATATAGCATTGGATAAGGGGGTATTTGATATAGATATCTATGAAACTTTAAATTGTTTGTATTGAAACTCTCAATATCTTCTTTTAGCATAGCTTCTCTCATGTTCTTCACAATATTTTCAAGAGCTTTAAATTGCAGTTCATTTATATGGAGTATAGCCAACCTGGCAGCATAGCCTTCGAGGCCCGCTCTGATTGTAATAATTTGATGCAGTTTTTCTATATTGAATTCTGCAACTTTAGCTGATTTGTGAGGTTCAATCTCTACAAATCCCTCCGACGCTAACGTTTTTAAAGCTTCCCTTACAGGAATAGGTGAAACATTAAACTCCTCTGAAATCCTGCTTATTATTAGTTCTGTCCCAGGTGCAATTTCGCCGTTAATAATTCTCTTTTTCAAAGTGTCAAATACCAATTCCGACTTCGTTAAAAAATTATTATTCATTAATCTACCACCTTATCGTTTTATAACAATATATCATATATCATATATTGTTATAATATATGATATATGATATATTGTTGTTTTGTCAAGTTTGACTTAAATATTGTGCTAGCTTTCCTCTCCGAAAAATAAAAACAGACACACTGCTTGGTTATTTTTTACCAAATAATCAGTATGTCGTCTCTTTGGCTCATTAGTCTGCAATAATCGTGTAGTCTTGTCAATATTTTTTATTCTTCCCCCAACTGTCCCCAATTTGATGTTTTGCTAACAATGACCGCGAACAAGCAAAACCCTGCAAGCTTAGTATTTGCAGGGTTTTGCTTTTGGTGCGCCCGGCGGGATTCGAACCCACGACCTTCTGATTCGTAGTCAGACACTCTATCCAGCTGAGCTACGGGCGCACAATGACAAAAAAATGGCGGAGAAGGAGGGATTTGAACCCTCGCGCCGCTCACACGACCTACGCCCTTAGCAGGGGCGCCTCTTCAGCCAACTTGAGTACTTCTCCGTATAATTTTTATTAAATTTTTCTGGCGGAAGGGGTGGGATTCGAACCCACGGCTCCTTTAAGAGTCACTGGTTTTCAAGACCAGCTCCTTAAACCGCTCGGACACCCTTCCCCTTTAAGACACATAAGTTATTATAGCAAACTATTAGACACAGTGTCAACAGCCAAAAGGGTGCAATTAATGGCTTAACTGCCATACATGGATTATACTGACCGGAGGCCGGGAATATTATTCGACCGCCGGTCAGCCTATTATACTATTTTTTTTGAATCCTTTCAAGACCGTTCATGTACTTACGCAGAGGCTCGGGTATAATCACAGAGCCGTCCTCCTGCTGATAGTTTTCCAGTATAGCCGCCAGAGTCCTTCCCACGGCGAGCCCGGAACCGTTAAGCGTATGTACGTACTGAGCCTTTTCACCTACTGCAGGACGGTATTTTATATCCGCCCTTCTTGCCTGAAAGTCCTCGAAATTGCTGCAGGACGAAACCTCAACATACCTGTTGTAGCTGGGCATCCACAACTCAAGGTCGTATTTTTTCGCAGCAGTAAATCCTAAGTCTGCGGTACACATCAAGCTCACCCTATAAGGAATATTTAGAAGCTGCAACATCTCCTCTGCATCGTTTACCAGGGTTTCCAGTTCGTCATAGGACGTTTCCGGCTCGACGAATTTTACAAGCTCGACCTTGTTGAATTGGTGCTGTCTTATTAGTCCTCTGGTATCCCTTCCTGCAGAACCGGCCTCAGCCCTAAAGCAGGCACTGTAAGCAACATGCTTTATCGGCAGAACACCGGGTTCGATTATCTGCTCCCTGTACATGTTTGTTACTGGCACTTCGGCCGTTGGAATGAGGAAATAATCGGTTTTTTCAACTTTGAACGCATCCTCCTCAAATTTAGGAAGCTGCCCGGTGCCCACCATGCTATGGCGGTGTACCATAAAGGGAGGGAACACTTCTTCATAATTGTGCTTGTTTGTATGTACATCCAAAAAGAAACTTATAAGTGCCCTCTCAAGGGCGGCGGCTGCGCCGCGATACAATGCAAACCTGGCACCGGTAACCTTGCCGGCGGTAGCAAAGTCCAGAATACCCAGTTCCGTCCCAATATCCCAGTGAGCCTTCGATTCAAATTCAAATTTTCGCGGCTCTCCCCAGTACCTTACCGGAACGTTTTCTTCCTCGGTATCGCCGACCGGCACAGATGGGTGCGGAATGTTTGGTATGGAATACATAATATCCTGTATCTGGCCTTCCAGTTCCCGCAAAGTGCCTTCCATCTGCTTTATTTTTTCGGACAATTCTTTCATTTCCTCCAGTATGGGAGCTACGTCTTTGCCTTCTTTTTTCAGCTTTGGTATTTCCTTTGATACGCTGTTCTGCCTGCTTTTTAACTGCTCGGTCTCCGAAAGAAGGTCCCTCCTTTTTTGGTCCATCTCCAAAAGTCTGCCGACGTCTATGTCTTCCCCCCTCTTGGAAAGCCCTTCCTTTACTTTCTCCGGGTTTGTTCTGATAAATTTAAGGTCCAGCATTTAATATCATCTCCTTTAAAAAACTAAAAAACCCTCAATCCCTAAAGGGACGAGAGGTTTCCCGCGTTGCCACCCTAATTGGCCCTTTAACGGGCCCGGCTTTTTGCATTATAACGGATGCAACCCGTAAGAACTCGTTTCGTCCTTCCGCTCGGAGGCGGATTCCAAAGCGTCCTGCACCGGTTTACACCGACCACCGGCTCTCTTTGGCAGGCAGCAACTTTGTACTGAATCCCCGTCATTGCGTATACTGCTATTATTGCTTGATATAAGTTGTATTATAACATAGCGCAAAAAAAAATCAAGCGGCCGCTTTTAACTATGTAGCAGGGGAATATCTCCCCTGCATCAGGCCTCAGCACAAGATTTTCTTAAACCCCCATGCTGTCAGCCAATAATGATAACCCTTAGGCGGGGTGCTGGTTCTCCTCGGGAATCCACGGGCATAGCCCCAAGCATATTTTTGCCTACCCTACTCCATTTCGTCGGGTTTCGAAATAGCAAACTGCCTTCTGCTGTCCAGATAGTCCTGTACTATTCTCAATGCTTCTCCGAATCTCTGGAAATGCACGACCTCTCTTTCCCGTAAGAATCTAAGCGGATCAATAACGTCCGGATCGTCGGCAAGGTCTAGCAGCCATTCATAAGTTGCCCTGGCTTTCTGCTCAGCGGCCATGTTTTCGTAGAGGTCAACCACCGGATTGCCCTTGGATTGAATATATGCTGCCGTGAAGGGGTTCCCCGCCGCCGAAATTGGGTAAACGCCCCTGTCATGGTCCGCGTAATAGGGGTCAAGACCGGCTGCCTTTATATCTTCAATACTTGCGCCCTTAACCAGCTGATATACCATGGTGCCTATCATTTCAAGATGGCCCAGTTCTTCGGTTCCTATATCGTTCAAAGTTGCCCTGGCCTCCGGCGTAACCATCGAAAACCTTTGGCTTAAGTATCGAAGGGATGCAGCCAGTTCTCCATCGGGTCCCCCGTACTGGGTGATTATCACCTTAGCCATCTTAGGGTTTGGATTCTTAATTTTTACCGGGTATTCCAACTTTTTTTCGTAAATCCACATGCTTAACACTCCTCCCCTGCTAGTCTGAAATTGAAGCTGTAGTGCCAGGGCCATGGGTTGCATATCCACTGCCATGGATAGCCGCTTGTTGAATAATAAGCAGTTAACGGCCCATAGTGCCTTTCGTATTCCATTCTAAGCATTTTTGCCTGCTCCACTGCGGTGTTGTATTTCATAAGTGCGTTCCGGTCACGGGGATGGGTATTTAGATACAGATTCAATTCAATAACGACAAAATCCAACGCACTAAGCTGTTTTAAGAGTTCCTCTCTTCTGATATCCATAGTACTGCCTCCTTATTCATATTTAGGGGGCCTGTGGTCCTTATCCGGCCCTCTGTAAGGGCTGAACAATGGCGGGAACAGCGTCCCTCTGCACAGCGCACGGACCGCCGGGAAGGTGGTACACAGCCTTTCGAAGGGAACATAGGCCCTTGCCAGTTTTACGCCCTCAATAACCGTTTCCTGCGGAACACATGGATAACCGGGTGTACCCGGTGCGCCGGGGCTTGGCTCAATGTTTGGAAGATAAGGGTTCCCCGGTATATACACATCTTGAGGAACGTTGTCGTAACAATCCTTGGGGAAAGAAGGATCAGGCTTATCTGGAGTTTTCAACCTCAGATCCATCATTGTGATTTACCTCCTATACTTATTGTTTTGATTTAATGCCCTAATTTCATTACATACTATGAAGCTCATTTGTTTTATGTTAACCCTTAATTCAATACCCGTGTGTCATAAGGAAGCACAAAAACAGTCGAAAATAAAATGCCCCCGCCATATGGCTGGGGACATTTTATTTTATATATATTCAATAGCTTTAACAGGACATGCTTCAATTGCCTTTTGTAAAAGCTTCATATCAAGGTAATTATATTCCTTAACCATGGCCCGTTTCCCATCCATTTGAAAAAGTGCCGGATACATTCTTGTGCAGACAGTACAACCCATACAGGCGGTTTTATTGAGGTAAACACCCTTTTTAAGACGAAGTTCCTCTTGAGGTAAATCTTCATCCTTTACAATTTTCGCAGTAATCCACGAAAATATCAAAATAGAGATAACCGTAAGTATCCAACGTGTAATCATAAATTTAAAGCCCAAAAATTTTGCTTCATTTAGGAGCATAGGAATTTTTACAACCGCCCATGAGCTTAAAATAATAACAACATTCTTTATTGAAGCTCCCTTTTTATGAAGCATTACACAAAAAGGGAATGCCGCATAAATAGGTCCGGCGGAGATGCTGCCAAGAACAAAAGACAAAACAACCCCTTTTGTTTTTGCTTCTTTGCCTAAATATCTGATGATGGTTCTCTTAGGTACCCATGAATCAAGTAAAGCGGTTAATACAAAGATGACTGGCATAATCATCAGCATTTCTTTGATGTAGTAGCCACTGTTTTTCGCTCCCTGCAGGCCAATCTGCGGATTTATAAGGGCCAGTACCGCATAAGCAAAGATAACAGATGTCAAAAACAAATTTGATTTAATGAACTTGATTGCTTTAGTCATAATGTCACCCCCATAGCAAGCGCAATGATAATTGCAAACAAGAAACTAAGCACATTTCGCGTTATAGTAAATTTTGTACCAAACTCTTTCTTTTCCAACGGAAAGGTTGCCACGCCCACCATGGTGAGTGTGGTTAAAAAAGCAACCGATGGCATAATGCCAACTCCTGCTCCTGCCAATGTACCGATAAGTGGAAATGCAATAAAAGCAGGAATCAGTGTAATGGTTCCAAAAGCTGCGGCTGCAATAGTAGCAACATATAAATTCTGCTTACTAATAATTTCAGAAATTTGTTGTGGTGGCAAAATTGCAAGAACCAGCCCAATTGTAAAAATAACTGCCAAAATGGAAAGTGCCATCCCTTTGCCCATGAATAATGCTTTTTTCAGAGTTTCTTTTGTTTTTTCCTTATCCTTCAAAAAAGAAAATACTAACAGTACCAAGGTTACAACCCAAATAGCGATTGTAAAAATATCCATACATCTACTCCTTTCAGTTAATGCTTCGATTATACATACATTTTCGAACTGTTAATAGACACTTATGTTTCTTTTTGATATAATAGCTTGGAGGTTATCGAAATGGAGTTAACAAATCTTTCATTTTTCAATGGCGTAAACAAAACTCTGCTAAATAAAGTATCGGTTGTTTTCCTGAAATATATAAAAAATGAAACAGTATATAGCCAAGGGCTTCCCTGCAAAAGTATGGACATTGTACTGTCAGGGGAGCTGGTTGCTTATTCTTTGACTGCAAACGGGTCAGAAAGTATTGTTTTTGACTTTAAGAAGGGCAGTTCTATAGGCACAAATCTTTTGTTTGGTAATGTAAACAATTATCCTATGAATATCTATTGTACTGAGGACTGTGAACTTTTGCACATCGGAAAACCAGATGTAGAGTTTCTTCTACAAGACCCTCATTTTATGATGAATTTTATAAGAAGTATCTCTTTAAACTCACAGGGAATGAACCGAAAGATTGTGATGTTCACACAAAAAACTTTACGGGAGAATTTATTGGACTATTTTTCTGCGTTGTCAGCAGAACAAAAATCCCAAACCGTTACTTTACCTATTAGCAAAAAACAACTGGCAGACTATCTATCTGTCCAGCGACCCTCGCTGTTTCGGGAACTTAAGAAAATGAAAGACGAGGGACTGATTGAAGTAAATAATAGGAAAATTAAAATTAACGGACAGTAGTAATGCAATTATACAATTACAACAGATGAGCGTTTTCTTAATTGTCTAATTCATGATGGCATAGGAATGGCTAAAACCGCCATTGGCAGAGACGCCCGCCCCTACTTTATGACAGACAAGGGGAGCAGCAACCTAAATGTTGTCGCTCCCCTTTCGTTATGAGAACAAAAAATCAAACACTCACACACAATCAAAAGGCCGCGGAATAAAACAGCAGCCATAGGGCAATAATCAATACAAGAAAACCCCGGAGGTGTAGAAATGAATGATTTGGACGTAGTTTCCCAGCTAGGTGATATGAAGGAAATTGACTACAGAAATACTCTTGCCATCGCAAGCCTTATCGAACTGTTAATAGACAAAGGTATACTGGACCGAAATGAGATAGCAAAGAAGGCAAAGCTTTTGGACGATATGACCGCCGAGGAAATCGCCTATATAAACAAAAAAAGAAGTATTTGAAAAAAGCGGGAGGCACAATGCCTTCCGCTTTTTTATTCCTAAACCGCTTATTGAGTTGTGCGCTGTTGCATAGCGTTCAGCACTTCCTCAAGCCTTTGGAGGTACTGACCGTATTGAGCCCAGTTCCCGGTCTTTGAAGCCTCCTGGGCATTTTCAAAGAATTGGTTTGCGGAGCGAATTAGTTCCTCCAGGCTCTCGCCGGTTCCCTCCGGGATTTCTCCCGGCCCGGCCGGCTCTTCCGATATTCCGGGCTCCTCCGGCACTTCCGGTCCGCTAGGTGGTCGGGTACCCGTATCAGCCTCACCGAATATGGCGGCAAGGGCCTCGGCCAGGGTTTCCTCCATGACTATGGTATCCTGATAAGCCACTATAACCCTTCGCATCTCGGGCAGGCTGTTCTCTCCGGATGCCTTCATAAACATAGGTTCCACATAAAGGAGGGAATCCTCTATGGGTATTACCAAGAGGTTTCCTCTTATTACCTCGGAACCTCTCTGGTCCCACAGAGACAATTGTCTGGATATCTCGGTGTCCTGGCTTATCCTTGTCTCAATCTGCATTGGCCCGTATATCAGTTTGTTTTTGGGTAATTTATAAATAATCATTTCCCCGTATTTGTCCCCATCGTTTCGGGCAACCAGGAAGGCCACCATATTGTTCTTGTTTATAGGTGTATAGGGAACAGTGATTATAAACTCTGCCTCTTCTTTCCCGGGCAGCCTTATTACCTGATAACTTGATTCCAGTTCCAGCGTTTCGTTGCCGTACTGCTCCAGTGCTATGCCCCACGCATCCTCCCGGTTGTAGAACACCTGAGGGTTTTCCATATGATAGTCCCTGAAAATTTCAGCCTGAATATCAAAGAGAGTTTCCGGATACCTTATATGTTCCTTAAGACCCTGCGGCATTTGGTCAAAGGGTTTGAACAAATCGGGAAATATTCTGCTGTAGGTTACGGCCACTGCGTCCTCCTCATCTAAAAGATAGAAATCGGTGGTACCGTTATAGGCATCTATGACTACCTTGAAAGAATTTCGTATATAGTTTGCGCCCCCCGCCATCGGCTGGGAATAGGGATAATTGCTGTCATGGGTATATCCGTCAATAATCCAGTACAGCTTTCCTTCGTTGATAACCAGATACGGGTCGTCATCGTAGGAAAAATAGGGGGCAATTTTATTTACCCGGGTCATTATGTTTCTGTTTATAAGCATACGACTATCCGGAGTGATATCCCCCGAAAACAAAATCCTGGAGGTACCGTGATATAACGCAAAAATCAGCTTGTTTAAGGGAGTTATCTTAATACCTGCGGTGCCCTGGTAAAAGCTGTATTTGTTGTCGTCCCCCAGGGGATAATCAAATTCCTCAGTCTTGGCATTTGCAACTATATAATCATCGGTCAGCTCTCCAAAATACACTTCCGGCCTGTTTACCTCAAGCCCGATCTCGGCAACAGGGGGAATGTCCCTTACCAGAAGCTTCGGCTGGCCCTGGGACGTGACGGTGTTCACCGGAGATAAAACAGCCCCATAACCGTGGGTATACCTTAAGTATTTGTTTACCCAACTCTGTGCTTCCTCCCTCAGATGCTCCGGGGACAGCTCCCTTGCGGAAAGGAATACCTGTGTGTATTCCCCGTCTATTGTATATCTGTCTATATCAATATCGTTAAACCTGTAATAGGGTCTTATACCCTGCAATTGATTGTAAGACTGGAGGGCCGGCCTGTAATCGTTTACTCTTATATTGTCTATAATAGGCTTGTTGCTTTCTATATCCTCAAGGGTCAAATTGTCCGCCGCGCCAAATTCCTTTTCCTGTATCTTATCCAGCCCATAGGCTTTCTGGGTGTATTCAATGCTGTTTTCTATGTACCGCTGTTCCTTCGCGTATTCATTTGGCTCTACTATATAGTTCTGCACAACCATTGCAGCAAGGTTTCCCAATATGGTTATAACAATGAGCAGTGCCGGTCCGTACAGTGCTGTTTTGTATTTCTTTGCATAGGCTGCGTATACCACCAAAATGGCACTTAGAACAGCAGCTACGGTCTGTAGCATATAAACCTTCAACATAACCATTATATCGGTGTATCCGGCCCCGTAGGCCACTCCTCGCGGCGAAAACAGGAGGCTATAACGGCTAACAAAAAACCTGATAGCCAGTATAATGAAAATCACAAAACCCACGGTGGCTATCTGCCGGATTGCAAGGTTTAACATGTCTTTGCTAAACAGGCTACGCCTTCTTGTGCCCACCTCCGAGCTCTCCTGCATCCTGCTCATCTCAGGATTCTTAAGGGCAATCATTGCACCATAGAATACCGCCGTAGTGGCTATCAGAACTATCGCCACAAAGGTAAGCAGTGAAAGAAACTGATTAAGTAGCGGAAGCTTAAATATGTAAAAGCCTATATCCTTTGCAAAGATGGGATCGGTCACGTTAAACTCTACTGCGTTTATGAATTTCAAAATATCGAGCCAAAGTCCCCCCGCCACAACGCTGCTTACAAAGAAAGACAGGACCAGGGACAGAATCAGTATGACCTTCCCGTACCTTTTTTTGTCCTCATTGGTCTCTATATGTCCCGAATGCCTGTAAAAGTCCCTTTTCATATTTATGAAATAAATGTACAAAAGAAACGTCATAAGTGCAAACACAGGGATACCTATTTTGAGCTTGTTTATTATCGCCGCCAGGAATACGCTTGTGTAGCCCACTTCACCAAACCATTGATAATCCACAATAAAGCCTAGAAGTGCGTTCAGCATAAGAAAAAAAACAGCTATTATGCCGATAATCACAAACGTCAGTTTCCTACCCTTTCTCTTTTTTATATCCAAAACAAACTACCTCCCACAGGGATTTTCTATTCTTCAATCAAGAATCCCCTTCTCTTTAATTCTTCCCAAATCCTTATATAACTTTCCTCGTCCCTTACTTGGATTGTGTGAATATGGACTCCACCTGTCAGTGATGATAAAGGCTGTGCATATTCGTCTTCAATGGAATTCATAAAGTCCTTAACATCCTGCCTTGAGGTAATCATCAGAACGCCTCTTTTTTCGCCATATACCGGATGCTCTATTATAACATCGATAATGCTGCCTCCTAAATCCACTATTGCAGTGAGTTCCTGTTCCATCTCCTCATTGGTATGATGCCTGCACGCAATTGTTTTTGTAACAGCCTTGGGCTGAAGGGAATTTGTCAACAAATAACCTCGGGGAGTAGCGATGATGTCTTCGCCCGCCGCCCTTAGTATAGCAATGTCCTGGACTATTACCTGTCTGGTCACTCCCAGACTGTCTGCTAGGTCCATTCCCTTAATAGGACCGGTGGCCGTTCGAAGAATTCTTATTATGTTTTTCCTTCTCTTTGCAGAAACCATAAACTATATACCTACCTTTCCCATGTATGGGCAATTAAAATAATAACATATGTTGCCTAAAAGAACAATTGCGGAAATCAGTATACTTTAAGTCAGCGGATGCCTATAGCTAGACGTGACGGCTATGCCGGTGGATTAGTAATTATTAATGCTAAAAAAGCAGCCTACCCATAAGGATAAACTGCTTTTTAAAAAAGTTAAACCCGGCAGCGACTTACTCTCCCAAGGCGTCTCCACCTCAGTACCATCAGCGCTGGAGGACTTTACCTGTGTGTTCGGA
>Ga0172377_10002267_pt1 | contig 19637 bp, 29 predicted proteins | sample Pumphouse3metaG_FD_119749 | JGI IMG/M metagenome (GOLD analysis project Ga0172377, IMG submission 119749) | Leachate microbial communities from a municipal landfill in Southern Ontario, Canada - Pumphouse #3 metaG | ecosystem: Engineered > Solid waste > Landfill > Unclassified | place: Canada...
CTCACCTTGCCGCGCCTTGCCTCTCCATACCTCACCAAAGCCCGCCAAAATCCCCTCCCCCTTGCGGGATCATCGGGGAGAATCGGACCGGGGGGCTCGAACCCCCGCCGGGCCTGGTTACCCGGGCTCGCAGCTAACTAATCTTAGAACAGCCCGCGCTCCCTCATGGAGACTGTTCCCCGAGACCCGGTGACAATATGATCCAACACTTTGATCCCGAGAATCTCACCTGCTTTTGCAAGCTGTTCCGTTATCTGCACATCGGCCGGGCTGGGCTCAGGGTTCCCGGAGGGGTGGTTGTGTATGAGTATGATGGATGCGGCCCGGTCTGTGATCGCGGGTGCGAAAACCTCGCGGGGGTGAACGGGGGAGTGGTTGAGAACTCCCATAGTAATTATTCTCACCTCTATGATCTCTCCCGCCCCGTTCAGGGTGGCTGTGCAGAAGTACTCCTGCACTTCATCATTAAGCCACTCCATGTGCTTTGCCAGATCCCCAGGACAACCGATCTTCGTGATGGGTTCATATACTCCAGGTTTTGTGGGAGCTTCATAAACTATCTTAAACATCTTTACCACATACTATTGTATGTAGGCTATCTATATATAGATATCGCATAATCGGAGGCTAATTTGGAGATTATTTGAGAGAGTATATAAAGGGAGCCCTGCGGGGCCCGGGTGCGGTGCGGCCCGCACAACTGTATATATACGCGGTGCAGAGGGGCTGACCTGGAGGAACCCGCAGGGAGGAACCCGCAGGGAGGGTGACCCGGAGAGCCCCGGCCAAGGGTGATCATGCAGATGGATCATGCAGAGCCCTGGCCAGGGGGGCCGCCCGCCCCGGGGATCCTGATGCCGGGGGCCTCGGGGGGGCAGGCATTGGGATTCTAAAAAAAGTAGTAAAAAGGGGTAAAAAATAAGGGCCTCAAAATATGCAGACATACCTCAACCCTCATTAGGTGTATATGTGCCTCATATTGCCTCTATATCAGCAAAATCAGCCCCTCAAAATAGGTAACCTATGCTTTACTACCTCTGAAAATGCCCCTTATTTTTCTATAGCTCCATCGGCTGATTTCCAGGACAAGTGCCCCAAAAAGGCCCGTCATAAAGACAGCAAAAATCTGATAATAGATCTTCCCGGAGTCCATGAGCAAAAAATATGAATATATCCAGGCTATCAAAAATATGATGGAGACGGTTGTTCCAAACATGTTATGATTTTATAATTCGTTCTCATATATCATGGTGGTGGCAGATGATATCAGTCCGCCCCCTGCATCTGCTTCCTGGCTGCCTGCACAATCCTGAATCTCGACCCCCAGACCCGATCCCGATACTCCTCCGCATCCCGGAGGGCAGCCACCTTCTCGGGACCTTCTTCCAGGCCATTTGCCTGCTGGACTTTCTGCTCAAGGCGGGCGGTCGCCAACTCCAATTGTTCGGCATAACTCTGGAGGATAGATGCCCGTGTTGGGATCTCTGAATAATCATCACATCGGTCATCCAACTCGAATTCCATGAGGGGGCCCCGCAAATATATGCATTTTTTCTGGCCAGGTTGAGAGGAGGGGCGGCACCAGTAACAATTCCGGCAGCAGGGTTTTTTCTCAGTCATGATTGAGATCCCCCCCCTTGCCCTCAAATCCTTGGATAGCCTCCTGGTTAACTCTTCTTCAGACACTGTATCTTCTAAAATCAGATCCAACAAAATTAAAATTCCACGGAGATAATTGATTTCAATGATTGAATGCGCTTCATTAAAGCTGTTTTCAAACAATTTATAAATCAGCCTGATTTTTGCCTCACTCATCATGGTTCAGATCTCCTCTTCATTTTATCCAGACTGTTCTTATATGCAGCCACAGTAGAATCCGCAGGAACCATTTCTGTATGGTGAGGGCAGTTCTCCCCCCCGCAGGTATACGGGTGCCCAGGGGGGGAGATGATGTCAAGATATGTGGAGGTTGGCACCCACTGTTTCCGCCCGCATATGGGGCAGATGAGGAGGGTGTCTTCTGCGTGAGGAGGAACTTCCTCGTCTTGTTCTGGCATTGATTTAACCATCATGCCTGTGATGACCAAAAAAAGTGCATATGCCAGACATAGAACCGAGGCCACCCCAACAATCGTCCCAAAAATAATTACAGCACCTATTATCGGGTAACCTATAATTATGGCCACTGTGCCTACAGTTATGCCCGCTATGATGATAGGGGAACACCGATCGAGACTCCTCGATTCAACCCCCATCTACGGCCTCCTGGTTGGCATCCAATACATTCAGCATGAGTTTGTTGGTGCCTGACATGACTCCTGCTACCACCACCATGTTGAGGCCGCCGATGAATATTAGAATGCTCCATCCTTCTGCAACAAACAGCGGGCTTACACACATTGTGACGCCCCCTAAGATTGTCAAGATAGGAGTTAATATTGATCTCATGCCAGCAAGATATTTATATTGCATTGTGGCGTAATCTTCACTCAAAGCTTTACATGTGCAGGCATCCACATTGAGGAGCCCCGCCCATGCAATTGCTAAGAATTCCAACGATCCAGCCATTATAGCTAATAAAAATCCAAATTCTCCTGCTATCTGAGCCCCCAGACACGCGGCCATGAGTGCGATTATCATTACAAGAATGGGGGCTCCATGAATCCTGAGACCCTCCTTCAGTTTTGCCTTTGTTGAGGAGGGTGCCCTCCCCACCTCACTCTCCATGAGAGGCCATCTCCTGGCTGGCATCCAGTACCTTCAGCATGAGTTTGTTGGTGTCTGTTGTGACCCCTGCAATCACCAGCATGTTGAGACCACAGATGAACATCAGGACACGCCAGCCCTCCTCGCCAGACGCGAATAGGCTCGCCATTGCTATGAAACCCCCTATGATTGTCAAGAAAGCTATAAATATCACTCCTATCCAGGCGTGATATTTATAATGCCTTGAGATGTACTTTTCACTCAAGGGTTCACCTGCCCGGATCTTACTTGTGCAGGCGTCTAAATTGCAAACATCTGCCCAAGCAAATGCCAAGAAAGCCATAGATCCAGATGAGAGAATCAACAGAAGTCTAAACTCTCCTGTCATCCGAGTTCCAACACACATGATCATGAGTGCTACAAACATCACAAGAATGGGAGTTCCATGGATCCGGAGGCCCTGCCTCAGTTTTGCTTTAGTGTTTTCATTCATTCTTTTACCTCCTTTTTGATATGAGATGCTGCAATGCCTCCCGAATATCCTGAGACTAATGCCACGGGCGTGTCTCCCAGATACCAGAATGTCGACCGGATCTCTCCATGCAATACTTTGCCCTCCAAAGCTCCTGGCCAAAACCGAACCTGGGTGCCGATTGGGAAATCCCTCTTCAGGCTCTCAAGGCATTCAACATTCTTCTTATCCAATTGCATTATCAGACTGTGTTTTCTCTGTTTGAGATCCGGGTTGTCGGGATATTCATCAATCATCTGCTCGGTGTCCCCGACAAGATCCATAATGTCTTTAATCCGGGCCTTTTCTGTTTCTTCCTTTGAGTTCATTCTTCTACCTCCTTGTTTTTGTTCTGTTTTTTCTTCCTGTAGTACGTAGAGAGGGAATATCCGCTCACTATTACCGCCGCCCGTTCGGACAGCCCTTTTTCCACCCATCCCTGGATCTTCTTATAGTCGATCTTCACAACCGGCCTGCCAGGATATCTGCCTTCTTCTGCTGCCCTCCTCAAGCCCGCCTTTGTGTCTTCTCGGATGTGTTTTCTCTGTAGATCTGCCCCAAGGGTGACAGCAGAGAGCAAAAGGGGTTGAAGTTCCGCCGGTGCCTGTAATACTGTCTGGTCCAGGTCGTTCAGAGATATGATCTGAATGTCCCTATCTTGGAGGGCCCAGATCTCCTGGAGAGTGCCCTTAGCATCCCTGCCGATCCTTGAGATGTCAGACACCACAATCTCTGCAACTTCTCCAGTCTGAACAAGGCTCAATAGCTGCCTGTAACCAGATCTTTGTTCAGGGGGCTTGGCACCACTGACGCCTTGATCTCGAAAAATGAGATGATCCTCGATGCCATGATCATGCAGCTGTTTTACCTGCCTTTGGACATCCTGATCATCTGTTGATGTGCGTGCATACCCTACTTTCATGGTTTACTATCCCAACTCCCCTTTATGGCAGTATATGCGCTCTATATATATAAGGATTTATGAGACTGTTATAATAGTCGTTTTTGGGAGCAGATCCAAAATAAAATAAGGACAGGCATAAGCCAAAAAATAATATAAAACAGAGATTAACGAAAGTATTAACTACTATTAAAACAGATATGTCTATATGAAGTCAAGGGGACTCAGTAGGCTGCAACCTACTTACACCTACAGGAGGTGCTTTATTGCCCGCCCTTATGGGCAGAGTTTGTTACAATACTTTATGGGCGTCAATGGTATATATACTTTTATAAATTAGGTATATACTATGTCAAAGTAATCCTGTGGGATGGTCTCCTTAAATCTAGGAGGTGATAACACGGCAAATACAATAAATTTGATGAATTTTAACATCAACATAAGCTTAAAAGGGCAAACTGCTGCCAGATTGATTACATGGATACTTGTATTCATCATAGGGGGCGGCGTAATGGCATAAATGCCCTACAAAATCAATTTCAACCTTTTTTACGTGCCTATTCTTGATTGGATTAAATAGAACAATACATGATTTCCCTCAAATAGGAATTTACCCCCGGAGGATCGTGTTTTGAGTACAAACGTCCACCCCGAGGCATTTCCTCATATGATCAAACAAACCAAATACACTGCCAAGACCAATAATAACATCAAAGTCAGAGGACTGGGGAGAGAGAACAGATCAGGGTCTAGCAGATCATAGAGATCCCCCTGAGACTCAGATATCCCATGGATGCCTAAGATCTCATATGTTTTCCTGAAAATGTCATCCTTGCAGGGGTAGATCTCTCCGTTGACCCCTCGGATGATCCAGTCGGTGATGCCTGCCTCCATGGACCCTTCCAGGGTGCGGATGAAAAGTGCCCCTGTGGAGGTCTTGTGGGTGATCCCCCTGTCCCCAGATGTGTTCAGTGCCTCAATCTCTTCATATGACTCAGAGGTGCCAAGCCACTGAACTGCCTCGACCTCAACAGGTCTTTTTCTGACTTTCATAACTAATCACCTAAATCTGTGACTCCAAATAACCCCAGGAAGACCAATGCATATGCCCACAAATAAAAGAGAAGCATGAATATCCATGTCCAATTTGTTCCCTCGCAAGGCATGAATTGGACGACGTTGGGGTCTGGTATCAAAGAGATGAGGGGCAGCGTCGATATGATGAGTATTACGAGTATGGCGGCACATACAGTGCGGGTGACGTTTAGTCTGCCTATGGTTTCCACTATCTTTGGTCTTAGGTTCTGCATCATGCGAGACCCTCCTCCTGATTGGCAGTCTTTACATTCTTTTTGTGGGCTGCTCTCCGGGCCTCAAGGATGGATCTGATTTCTTCCTTATCGTCAGATGAGACAAGGAGTGAGAGATCTACTGGTAACGCCTCAATGTACGAGATTGGGGTTGGGGCGGGCATGCCCTTGATCTCGACGGACGGCACCCCATCTACACACCACCAGGTTGATGAGATGACACCCATCCTGCCCCGCCCAGGGGAACCCTGCGGGCGGAAATGTACGATTAAACCGGGGGGATAGATTCGGTTCAGGTCTTCGAGGTATGTAGAGAAGGGGGAATCTAAATGTGCTACTGCAAGCGTGAGCCTTACACGTAGATGTAATGCCCAGAATATATGTGTGAAATGACTGGTGTGTATACTGTCTGAAAAGTCCGGCAACATATACTCAATCCCTTCATACTGGTTAGATTTCATGATTTTTACCTCCTCAAATCTGTTTTTGGATGCCCCAGATGGTAGATCATCTCCACGAAAACCACAGGATCCTCTTTATAATCCTCAACGTGTTGACTCATTTCCCTATTTTTCTTATCAATACATTTCTGAACCTGCTCCCTCTTTCCGCAGAACAGGCAGACAGAGAAGAAAACTCTCCTCCATAGTGATAGACGCCATGTTAAATCGAAGGACTCATAATCTGCCCATTCTGGGGGGCAGTCACCTTCAAACTGGTCAATATGGATTTGGATGGGGGTAATCCTCCAGCCCCTGACTGCCATGGGCTCCTGGATATAGATCCTGCCTGTCATGGGGCTTTCCTCCCTTCCAGGGTGCGGCCCTTGCTGTCGTATATCACCAGGGTCAGCTTCTGACCATTGGGTGCGGTGAGTGCCAGAGAGTCGCCATAATCGAACTCGATATTTGACCTGCAACAGATCTCACCATCAGTGTCTAGCTCAATGATGTCTATGACTACTCCGTGGTCGGGGCCGTCTGAGTGGCAGGACATGGATGATCTCAGGCGGCGGGCAATTGACTGAAGGGAAGGGATCATGGACTCCTCCCCTTGGCAGAGACCTGCAACCCTTTGGCAGCAGTCACCAGGTAAAATGAGAACTGCCCGATGATGAATAAGTCTCCAGAGGCCCCACCCACAACAATCCAGAGCAGATCAGAGATGAGCCAGGCAGCAAAGCCTATGGCCCTCCGGGAGGCGGACGGGGAGGCTACGAGAACCGCCCCGCCCATGCCAAGGATGACAGCAGGTGCCTGGATGAGGGGTATCATTGGGAACTCCCCTCATAGAGCTGTGCCTGCTCAGTTTCGGTATCTAACTTGGAGTTATGGATCCACCAGTGCATGACCTCTTCTGGGGTGCATCCGTGTTTGAAGACACCTCCCTCAGCTTCAATATTTTTTAGCATCCTACCAATTGCCTTTAGATATGCATTGTAATATCGAGGATATCTCTTTGCATCCAAAATCATCCCCTTCTCGCCTTGCATGGGGCACATGATGCATCCAATCCGGGTCTTTCCTTCATCGTATAGGGAACAGTATGCCATATCTCGGCTGTAGATATAATCCCAGACGTTCTCTGTAGTCCAGTCAATAATTGGGGATAAGAACCACTTTCCTTTTAGGGCCCGGGATTCTTCGTAGACCTTTCTGCCCTTTCGGTTTACAGATTCCGCCCATCTAACGCCTATAATCACGGTTCTCCCCTTCCCTCCCATTTCTTTGAGGTAGTGACAGCAATATCTGATGATCCTGGTTGGAACCATCTTCTTTTTTGCAATCAGCCTGAACATAGAGTCTTTTGGTTTTTCCCACCCCACATCTGGATACTGTGTCTTGATGAATTTCATAACCTCGGGGGGGTCCACTGTTGTCTGAGAATAATGTGCGTCAAATTTCACGCCTGCTCGGACTGCCAGATCATAACAAACAATACTATCTTTACCTCCTGAAAATGCAAGATAGCAACCTTCTGGGGGTTCATGCATTCGTAGGCGCTTAATCGCCTGAGTTGTGAGAGTATCTACCGCAGGGGACTCGTTTAAAGAGTATTGGAGGGAATGTTTTGCAGGAATTGTACTCATGCTCTCACCTCCTCTCTCCTGGCCTGCGGAAGTTCGAGATTCGGGCCTGTGAGGTAATAGTTGGGGGCTGTGAGAACCTGTTCATAAGACTCCCTGCCCTCAAAGCTGTCAATCACGGCCTTCTCATCATCTGCCATATCTGCATATCTCATCTTGCCATACACGGGAGGCAGCCAGTTCTTTTTCTGGCATCCAAACAAATTGAATTTCTTCAAAAGCTCCGCGTCTGTGAAGGTGATATGGGTCGTCCCCTTCTTGTAGCAGGTGATTTTGAAGTAGTCAAACTGGATGTCTTTTGTCTGTCCACGTTCCCGGGCCTCGTCGAGGGTCTGCATGGCATCTACATGATCAGACTTGTCCCACGCCAGGTATCGCAGGGTCTTGTCGATATCTGAGATCTTGTCCTTTGTCCGATAGTTGAATGAGTCAATGTTTTTTGTTAGATATCCATACAGTTTCAAAGGCAGGATCGCCTTTTTGTTTATGATCCAGCAGCGATTCGTAAACCAGCCGTTGAAGTAGTGCCTGTTTTTGCTTGTTTCGTTATACCAGGAGTGCTGATAGGTTAATTCGTCGAAAAGGCCGGTGATTGTGTCCTCGGTGGCCTTTATGAGGTCGGCTGAGAGCTCCAGTCGGATGCTGTTGATGTTATAGGCATTAAAATCATAGTCTGCCAGCCTATCAACGTCTGACCTACATTTCTCAAGAAGGTTGCTGGTAAATTTCTCAGAGAACCGGGGATTCAGGAACAGGGCCCCCCAGTACTTCTTTCTCATCCGCCTGAGGAACTCGTTTTCGTTGGCAGTCTCCGAGGCTCTATGATCATTGAGGGTCAGTTTTAAAACTGCACTGGGCCCGTCGATAGATGAAGAGATTAAAGGCAGTATCGCCTTATAATCCCTGATCAGCTGGAGGCCTGCACGGGCCTCATAATCAAACTGATCCACGGCGGCCCTGATAAAGTCATTCTCTGCAAGTGCCTGACAGGAATCAATATCAACCTCTCTGATGGGTTTGGTTTTTTCCAACTCATCCAGGATTATGCTCTTGTTCTCGGGCCGGGGGATGATGATCTTGATTAGTGCAACCCCCACATTGGTCTGCCGTTCTGCATGTCGGAACTCGTCTGGCAGGTGTGTGATCTCTGCGTTATACTGTTGTAGTTTCTTGAAGAGTTCTTCACGCAGAACTGTGATCCGGGGCTCTCTGACTGTAAGTGAGTTAAGGAGGCAGATGATTGCCCCCCCTCCCCGCTCCATTATCTCGATGGCCTTCAGGAGATGCTTGTCCCCTTCCATAAAGGGGGGGTTCATAACTACCAGGGAGTAGTGTTTGTATGTCTGAAAGTTGAGGAAATCATTGTAGATCACTCTGTGCCCATTGCCCTTCAGGACGTGCTGAAGGTCGGGGTTGATCTCAATTGTGTCAATATCTGCCATATATTCTGATCTATATCCTCTCCTTTGTGCGGATGCCATACGATCTCTTATCTCGTCTGCCAGGTCTCCCTTGCCTGCACTCGGCTCCAAGACTGAATCCACATGTCTGAAATCAATGCCAGACAGCATCTTGTGGATGAGAGGTTTAGGAGTAGGGAAAAACCCGGACATTGTGTCTGAGTTCATGCCCTCACCTCCTCTACATAGTGCCTTTCCCGGAGGATTGTCTTGATCTTCTTCCCCAGCCGAGCCATCTCTTCCTTATTCTTGCAGGGGCGGGCCGTGACCTCCAGCGTTGTTTTCTGATTAAGCCCGTCAAATGCCTCATTGTGGATATACCTCCAGGATACGACAATGTATCCTTTCAGATTGAGGTTCTCAATGGCCTCCTTGTGCAGCCGCTGCCTCTCCTCTGGGGGGCCTCGTATATCTGGGGCGGGGCAGGCGCCTGTGATCTGTGGGAACCCATCCCGGTTGCCGCGTATGCTAATGGTGCCATCGTCCTCATACTCAACATAGTCCAGTTTGACGCTCATGAGATCCGCCTCCAGACAACGACCGCTTCCCGGCGGCCATTCAGATCCGGCAGCCAGACAAAATCGTCCGATAATGCCCAAGTTCCCCTGTTCTTGTAATTTCTGTAGATCCGGCAGTGTTGCCCTACGCAGAATGGGGAGGTGTCCCAGGTCACTCCCCGGTTCCGCATCGCCACTTTCCGCCGGGGTTTGATCCGCTCAAACTGCCCGGGGGCCTGTCTGATAAGGATTGAGGCACTCATGCCATCACCTCCTTCCAATCCCATACGGAGACTCGCGGGTCCTCAACTTCTCCGGGTTTCCACACCGCAATAACGCTGCAAAATGTGGGGCTGCCTCCTTTCTTACCAGTTTCAGGATTGACAAATCTCACTCGGCGCTTACAATACCTGTATTCATGTGCCGATAAGACCTGATTCTGGAACCATCCTGTTGATCCATCTCCAGGGAGAATCGCAACAACAGTGCATCCTCTTTGAGACTCTTCATATGCCTTCTCACAAAATTTAGGGATGTTGCCCGGGCTGTATGGGGGATTCATCCAGCACGCACCCCCTAAGGACCATTTTACCCAATCGATTTTGAGGGCATCAACTGTCTCATAATATAACCCCCGGGGGCATTTGCAGTTCTGCCTATTGCAGGCTACATCGAGAGTGAAATGAAACTCTGCATCAAGGGCATCATAGATCTCCTGAGGGGTCTGCCAAAGGTCGTTGCTCATGCCATCACCTCCGCAAGGGTCTTCTGATGTGTGCCGCCCGAAGCAAAGGACTGAGCAATTGCAGCCGCCAGTTCGGTGGGCATTGCATTGGCTATCATCTGAGCAATTTGGGACTCGGTGCCTTCCCAGACATAGCCCGGGGGGAACCCCTGCAAGGCAGCTGCCTCTGCCAAGGTGATGTTCCGCGTCTCGGTTGGATGGACCATATAAACCTTCTTTAGGTTTACAACCGCCGGGGCAGGTGAGTTCCATGAGAGCCGCGTCATGTTTTTGAACTTGCCTGACATGGCTGTCCACTCCCCCGGCACTGATGCCTTCAGTTTCTCAAGAGTCTTCTCGGAGGAGTTCATCGCCCCCCACAGATCTCCAATATTGGAGAAGGCATCCCGGACGGTTCTGGGTGGCTGTCTTTCGGGGGACTTCCAGGTCTTGCCTTTGGTGCCCACAACCACCCACCGCTTCCGCCTCTGTGCAGCTCCATAGTCTGCTGCGTTGAGGAAGGTGGAGATGACCTCATAGCCTGAGGATCTCCCCTCAGATACCACTTTGTTTTTCAGGGCAGGTGGGACACCCGGCACGTTTTCCATGACAAAAAACTGAGGGGATGCTTCCTCCACAAGACGCATGAACTCCACCATCAGGCCGTTTCTGGGGTCATCTACACATCTTTTTGTATTTATGATGCTGCTGCCCTGGCAGGGCGGGCCGCCGATGACTCCAGTGATGCCGACGAAATCGCCCTTGCAGCCGGTCAGGTTTCTGACATCCTGTTGCCTGACGTCTGCATCCTCGTGGTTTGCCTTGTAGGTCTGGACAGCGGGCTTCTTGATGTCTACTGCATAGCCGACATCGAAGAACTTTGAGAACCCGTAGCCCATGCCGCCCGCTCCGCAGAATAACTCGCAGACTGTCATTCAGTCCACCCCCTCTGCGGAGATGTTTTTCACATGGCTTGGGTCATAGATTATTGGATGTGAACAGTCCGCCCCCTCCGCAGAGACAATTTTCACATCATATCCATAATATGTGCTTGGGTCGTGGGGTGTTGGATATGAATCTTCATTATAGACTAATGCCGAGGTATGGAGAGTTGGGCCCACGTAGACTGTTGGAGGGTCATACTCCCCTTGGGGGGCATTCATCAGAAACTCAAGGTTCCTGCGGGGAGTATCCTTCAGATATACAAGGGTTTTTTCCATTGAGCTGTAAAACTCAACCCCCCCGCCCCTATCATAACTCAACCAATCTGTCTTAATTCCCTTTTCTTTAATTGATTCAATCAGTTGTGTGGCCTTGTAGCACGCCCATTGATTCAATTCATGAGTCACGGGCCCCGCACAGGCATACAACACATCCTCATCCCAGCATCCCTCTTCATCTGCCTGTTTGCGGTATTTTGAGTGGATATCTTTGAGACATTTGAGTGCCTCACATTCTGTCTCAACCCATTGGATATGTGACTCTACACTGTACACAAAATACATTCAGTCCACCTCCTTAACGGGCATCTCCCTGGAGGCTGTGACTATCGCATGTGTCATCTCCTTGCAGGCCAGCCGGAGGCATTTCTGTATCTGCTCGCGGCTTTCGGGAAAAAGGAATGGGTTTAGTTCCATGTACATCATCGCGGCGCTCAGCGCTCCGCGACTGTTGTACATGTATGCCAGAAACTCGCCCTCAGCGAGTCTCTCATCTTTCGTTAAATCAGGCAGGCTCATTACCTGAGCCCTGGTTTGTGTTGCACTGCTCATCTCTGCTCATCTCCGTATTTGTGTGCCCTGTGACCCCGGGCAGGGCGTTTCATTCAATATCTGCGGCGGGACTGCTGCCGGACTTCATCCTGTGTCCGGGCAGAGGGCTGCACTTTCTTGACCCAGGTAAGATTAAACATCTTAGGGTCTCCATTTGTGTCCTCTACGAGGATATGGGTGGCAGTCGTGGCTTTGCAGATGCCGTAATAGACCTTCTGTCGATGTGTGTCGGGATCCTCTTCGAAGATCACTTTGACGAACACGTCTTTGTAGGGGTTTTCAATATCCATTTCTTCTTCAGTCATATTTTCTACCTCGTGCACTGTGAAATCACATAATCCCTGAACTTTGCGTCTTGAACAGGCGTATAAAGCACAGAGCCCGTCAATTTATTGCGGACTATGTAATTAAGGCCTGCCAGTTTTTCAAGGCGTTTTCTCTGTGTAGTTCTGGGGACATGTGTGATGGCAGATATTGTCTGCGCTGTAAAATACTGTGTCCTCCATAATGGGGGACCATAGAAAAGCCTGAGGAGTTCTGCAACCTCAATAAGGCGTATGTTCTCGTCTGGTCGTTCTCGGGGCGGGTGCCAATCACAGTCTGTATCACAGTCTGTGATGGGCGTATCGGGGAGGGGCTCAGTCTGATCCTCGTGCCCAAATGGGTGTGCCATTTTTGCGCACGGAGCATATGGGCTGCCCCCCAGGGGGATGTATAACTCCCCTCCCGATGTCTCGGCCTCTGTCTCATCTCTGCTCATCTCTGCTCATCTCCGGGTTCTACTCAGCTTTGTGCCTTCGTGCCTGGACTCGGGTTCACGGCTACGTAATACTTGATGTGACCGACATCTATGAGTCGCACCGCACCTGCGGGGATCAATCTCTGAGTCATCACTATAGTCACTGTTCTCCAGGATATCCCGGTGAGTCCCGCAATCCGGTTGGCAGAGTAAAATCCACCGTCGGATATGGCCTGCTCAATTATCTGGATTGTCTCATGTTCCCTTACGATTGTCCCGGGGGGCATTCCTCTTTTCCGTTTTACTTCTGGCATATATCTCTCCACGGTTGTGCCCATCCCATGAGGGGGTCTCTCACACAACTACAACGGGCGTATATATGACCTATTACATTATAAGCGTTTTGCATTAATAGATCAACTTCCATCTGTCCCGGGTTTGCTTCCTGATGCGCCCCTGGCTTTCTAATGCCTCAATTGCGCGGGATGCCTGCTCTGATGCGTGCCCTTTGTTTTTCATATGGTCCCGTAGATCACGCTCCGGTATGACGTGGTTGACTGGATCATATGTCTCAAATGCTGCCTCCATGTCTTTCAGTGCTGCCCGGTCTGGCTTGGATATCCCAGACTCCAGGCGGTCGATGTCGAGCGCGCCGGACCTTGGATCATATGCTATCTGCCGGAGACATATATCCACGAGGGCGATGGCATTTCTGGCATCTTCAACCTCTACGGCCCGGGATAATCGCATGCGGGCGCTTGCCTCGGAGAGCCTGACGAGGCCCTCAAGGCTGCGAGCAGTGATTGGGACGGCCTTGTCCTGGTTCCCTGAGAGATCACGGACGGCGAGGTAGTAGTTTATGAGCATTTTGCCAGCGTCGGAACTATGGTCGATGATAGGGACGAACCTTTTTGAGTAGAGGATGTACTTCCTGAGTAGCTGCCTGTCGAGGGCAGGCTGCCCGATCTTTGAATCGTCAAGAGGGATGCCTGATGCAATGCGGCTCCCTACCTCATGCGTTTTGATGATGTGGGTTGCAATTGCAGCGTCTTTTGACTGCTCTGGCTGGTCTGTCATCACAAAGATGAGATCGAATCTGGAGAGGAGTGTTGCAGGCATGTCTATCTGCTCTGCAAGGGAGAGGAAGTTGTCAAACCTGCCATGTTTCGGATTGGCAGCCCCTATGAGGGCGGTTCTGGTCTGAAGAGTTCTGTTGATTCCCGCCTTTGAGATTGAGATGGACTGCTGCTCCATGGCCTCGTGGAGGGCACTTCTGTCCTCTCCCTTCATCTTGTCCATCTCATCAATCGCTGCAAGGCCCCCGTCTGCCAGGGGCATGACTCCTGCCTCCAGGGTCCATCCGCCCTCGCCGAAATCCTCGTCCTTCACGGCGGCGGCGGTGAGACCTGCAGATGTAACTCCCTTCCCTGAGGCATAAATGCCCCTCTGTGAGAGTTTAACGGCCGACCTAAGCATCTGAGACTTAGCTACTCCAGGATCACCTACAAGGAAGATGTGGGTGTCCCCCCGGAGGTGGGAGCCATCAGGCAGTTCTTTACGGACCCCTCCAAATAATTGAAGGGCAATTGCCTCCTTGACGTCAGCACTGCCATAGATGCCCGGGGCGATGGAGTTTATGATGTCCTCCTTCAGGGTTTTACTCTTGCTTAGCTGGAGGATAAGTTCCTCATCCTCGGCACTGATTGTAGTGTCGTCCTCGTCGTTGTCGTTCGGGCGCTCGATTGAGTTCACTTCAATGAACCTGTCAAATAGTGATGACGGGTTGCCCCCTTTGTGGCGCTGGCGGGTTCTGAGTATTCCGTTGATTATCACCCTGTCTCCAGGGGCAAATCCCTCCACATCTACTGCCAGATTGGTGGTGATGTCATCGGTGAGTATGCCCTCTATCGCATATGGTTGCGTGCCGGGATTGAGATCTTCCAGGGCCTCCTGTACCTTGATTCGCTGGAAATTAGTAAATTCACACTTGTTTTTGACAAGTTTCCGAGGAGTTTTCTTGTCGCACTGGAGGCAGTTCTCCCAAGGCTCATACCAGCCTTCGAGGTCCTGTGGATATGGTCTGGAGAGAGTCCCGCATGCCCGGCATCTGAACACCGCAGATGTGATCATATCGCAGGGTTGTGTCGCCTTTTTGATTGTCGCGTCCACACTGATGAATTGGTTCTCGTGTTTTGCTTCGAGTGTTCTGATTTTCAGGCGCTTGAAGTTGTGGATAAATCGGATGTGGACTTTCTCTCTGTCTTCGGTTTTGATGTATTGCAACTTTGCCAGGGCATCGCGGACGTCGTTCTCCACCTCATCTGGAGCCGTGATCAGCCGGTCACACTCATCCAGACCCCACTTGCCGCATATGGCTATTTGCTGGAGATCTAATGTGATTGAGCGCTTATGCGGATACTCGTATTGAATGCCGGTAAGCTCAGCAGCATGAGCCTTAAAAAGTTTGGAGCCTATTTTTAGCTCCTTAGCCCAGTCCCCGACGCGGTCTGTGATTCTCACTTCGCTCATAGTTGTCTCCTCCTGGCATAGCAGTCAGGGCAGATGATGTCATAACCAAACGCGGTCGGCACTGCATAATATCTGCCCTGGAATGACTTGTGGCAAACTTTGCACCGATATGAGATTGGCGGGCGGATTGGGGATGGGAGAGATGATGAGGATGACATCAGTCTGCCTCCTGCCCTATGGGTGCAATCATCTCACATTCCTCCGTATCTGTGCCATCAGGAGGCGCGGCAGGCCATCAATCACACAAATTGCCCAAGTCAGATCATAATGAAGGGCGATTGTGGCGATCCTGGTGATATCCAGATCACTGAAGACCTCCGATGTAATTTCTATTTTGCCGCCTGATATAACGATTTCGGGCGCCTGCTCATCTCGCAACAGGGTTGTGGCATAGTGCTGTTTGATGTCTGTGACGGCTAAACTAAGATATTTGTGAGGCATCAGTCCTCCTCCTCATCCTCTGATGTTGCCCAATATGCAAGAGGGTAAGAACTTCCTTCATCACCAGTAGAGATAATGACCTGGCGGCCGTCCTTAAGTTGAAGCGTGATCTCAAGAAATGAGATCCCGCCCCGTTCCTCTCCTGTGTTTACCTCAATCGCCTTGGCATCTATGAGAGCCTCATCTTCCACGAGCGTCGGAATATCTGTGATTGCATCATAGATGTTGAGGGTCATTCTTCATCACCTCCTTTTCTTTTAGTCTCAGATTCGCCCCACTGCTCCAGTAATGACATGAGGCATCCCTGCTCAATCATGATTTTTGGATCACATTTGTCAACAAGTGCCTGCCAATCATCAATGTCGTCTTTTAGGCGATTGAACAGTTCTTTCTCCATGCATCCCGGGCCACCCAGGCTGAAGATCACGTCTCGGAGCCCTTCCATCTCAGCCGCGGCCCCATCTCTCATATTTTCCAATCCAATGAGCCGCTTAGACTTTGATTTGATTGTGACTTTCCCCCGGGCCATCTCCAGCCCCGGGTGGGAGAACTTTCCACATTCTGAGCATTTTACCTCATGACCAAAATACGCCCCATGGTTCTCGGCACCGCATTTAGGACATTTCCAGTCATCCCGAATGTCAAGGGCAACTCCTTTTTCCTCTAAAAAGGAGGCGAGTTCTAGAAAAGAAGTGATGATTATCATGCCTCTGCCCCCTCACTCAAGTGGGTGTTGATTACCTCAATTGCCTTTTCGTTTCTCAGATTTTTCTTCTTGGCATCTTGAGATATCAGGATGATAGTCTCTCCTTCCTCGGCGAATTTCCGTGAATTCATGCGGACACCTTCCTGGAAATCAAAGACCTCTGGCAGTCAGGACAGCGCCCGGAACCATGCCAGGCATAAAAAGCGGGGAATCTCTTACCACATGAACTGCATATGGCAGTCCGCCCCTCAAGGAGGCTGGCCGCCTGGATATGCGTTCTGGGTATATTTACCATACATTTTGTGCAGATGCCCGAGCCCTCGGGATCTTCTTCAGGGAGGATCTCTCCCCCGCACTTTGAGCATACTCTGCTCATCTCAATTCTGCTCATCTCAGCTCAACTCATGTGGTGCTGTGTGATGCCCACAATGAAACATATACCCAATAGATAATAAATGTTTGTATTTTTTACATGCCGCGGTGTGAGCTTATCATATGCCCAGACCCTCTGGTGACAGGATTTTGCATTTATTATCTGAGAGGGTGAAAGGAAGGGCAGAATGCCCCCCAATTTCCAGATCTTGAATAAATGCAAAATCCTGTCACCATTGGGAACAATCTCGAAAACCTATCATCTGCTGTTTTTTGATGAAATATGAGCCTAATGAGTCCCAAATAATAAATGCAAAATCCTGTCACCATTGGGAACTCTCTGCGATTGTCTATACTATTTTATTTTTTGATCTTTACTTTTGGTTATTATTATTATTATATATAGTTATAGAAAAGTTTAATAATATAATATATAAAACAGAAAAAAGAAGTACATATAGACCATTTTTTGTGAGTTCCATATGGTGACAGGATTTTGCATTTATTATTTGAGGACATCCACAGGCACCAATCAGGATTTAAATCCCATATCGGATTTTTAGGAATTGTTCCCAATGGTGACAGGATTTTGCATTTATTCAATATCTGGAAATTGGGGAGCATTCTGCCCTTCCTTTCACCCTCTCAGATAATAAATGCAAAATCCTGTCACCCGAGGGTCTCAGACCCTCTCAAAAACTACCCTCAACCGATTTGCATATATAGTCCAAATCTGATGGAATCCACAATCATGGGGTTTCTTGGTTTTACATCTATTGCAAATGCACAACAGCAGATCAGTGCCGGAAAGTTTGCGCGGGGATCTGTTGCTCATCAGAGAGCTACAGCATTTGCAAATAAATATGGCAGGAATAAGACTACGAACCAGACCAGAAGGCAGACTCAGAAGGAAACTCGAAGGCGGGCCAGAAGGCAGGCCAACCCTACTCGGGATGTCTCAGACAAACAGCCAAGCCCCAACCTCAGAACCGTGGATGATTCTATCCTGGATGTCTCAAAGGACAATTGGAGGGTACCATTTACAGATATCAACCCGTCTCGGGGCATCTACGAAGGGTCCCGGGATCTGGGGAATGCACTGATGGGCTGGATTCCATCAAATGCCAAGATGGACGCTGCCATCACAGCCAGCCGGATGCCCTCAGGCTTGAAGCCCGCAACGTCTGCGCTCACCCATTTTGGACATGGTGCCCTCAGGGCCCCCGGTGAAACAGTCAGGTTTTTCGGCATGGCCCCTGTCGCCATAGAAGAAACAGTCTCCCGTCCAGCCAGATATGCCCCATTCATTGCCCCAGGCCTCATGGCAGCGGGGACGGGCATGGTGCAGTCTGCAAAGGACGACCCCGCGGAATTCATGGGCCTCACAGCTGGCACACTCTTGACATCAAAAGGATTGGGGAAATCCATCCCCATTGCGAGAGCAGGGATAAGATCAGTCCCTGTGAAACCTGCAATCCAGACGGCACAATTTGAAGGGGCATCATTCACATCCCTGGGCATCACAAAGGCCTCGAAACACATTGATCAGTTCACTCCTCTGCTTACAAAAGCCTCAGGCCCGGGCTTAAAAAAGCTGAACTTCGGAACCCCGGACATATCCGCACAGGCAGAACACATCTTTGGCACTGGTGCGAAAGGATACGCCCCAACAAACCCTCTTGAATCTGCCATCGTCTTAAAATCCATCGGAGCAGAGAGGGCAAAGATGGATCTTGGCCTGGCAACCCGTCGACACACGCAGCATGCTGGTATCTCTGTGAAACAAATCACGGATGTCACATCAGAGGTCGTCAAAAAGCACAACATCCCCAACACAAACGAGGTCACAGATGCCATAATTGCCCAGATGAAAAACCATGATGCCCAGCTCTATGGGAGCACCATCCAATATGCTGCCGGTAAACAGATAGGGGTTCCTGGTCTCAGCAGGGTTCCCCGGGACTTTGACGTCATGGTTCAATCCAAAGACCTGTTTGCAACAGACATGGTCAATGCCATCAACAAGGCCACAAGGAAGAAATCCGTCTCCCTGGATGAATCCATGAATATCGTCACCAAAGCAGGTGAGAAATTATTTGATGTCCATGCCAAGGACCCTCTGCCCTCAGAGATTGACCTCAGTTCCTCCCCTACCGCAGCAGATTACATATCCTGGGGTATGAGAACAGAACCTCATGTAAAATCACGCGAAGGCATAGGCCTCAACTCCCTGAGCGAACAGGGCAGCAGGAAACTATCCGGAACGGCGACCTACTCTCCACAACCCAGAGTCCTGAAAGGTAATCAGTTTGATGTTTCCGGGCACCTAACCCCGCTGCATGAGGGCCGCATCAAAGATATCGCGGGCTTCTATTACGTGGAAAATATTGCCATTGCAGGAATGAAAGGCAGTAAAAACCCTCTCAAATGGTGGCACGCTGCTCAGGCATCCAAATCTTTAGATCCCTGGTTAAAGACATGGGGCCCGGAGGCCGCCACACACATCAAACAGGGCTATCAGGATCTCGCAAACGTAGGCTTCAAGGACGCCCCTCTGACATATGATATGGGCTCAATCCCCACGAAATTACCATCCTCCGGCCTGATTGAATCCCTACCATCTCCAAAATTAACCTCTCTCCCAGTCACATCTCCGGGCATCAGTATTCCGAAATTCAACCCTTCAGATCTCTCATCTCTCGGCATTGCCTCTCCTCCAGTGTCATCTCCAAGAGCGTCGCCTCCGATATCATCCCCCCGGGCATCACCAATCCCCGGAATGCCGTCCCCAAGGATCTCCTCGCCTGCCATCAATAGCCCAAAAATCCACTCTCCCTCTCCTCCAGTGGGCAGCCTGCCCTCCCCCCCAGTATACGAACCGCC
>Ga0172377_10002270_pt1 | contig 19625 bp, 47 predicted proteins | sample Pumphouse3metaG_FD_119749 | JGI IMG/M metagenome (GOLD analysis project Ga0172377, IMG submission 119749) | Leachate microbial communities from a municipal landfill in Southern Ontario, Canada - Pumphouse #3 metaG | ecosystem: Engineered > Solid waste > Landfill > Unclassified | place: Canada...
CGTTAGTTTTTCGTAAATGTCGTCTGCCTTTTCTAGTTCCTGTATCGGCATTCTCATTTTAATTGTGTGTTCAATAACAACTTCTGTTTTACCTTTGGCAACGTTGGTAACGGCATACATTTTGGTTTCCTCACCTCCCCCAACACAATGCTTTAACTCTTTGATAATAAAATCGTGGTTCATAACTTTCTATTAATGGCTTATATAAATTAAACAAAAATAATTTCACCGTTGCGTATATAAAAATGACTTTGGCAAGTGCGCGGGGTTTTGTCCATTCCGTCTGCGTAATGATCCGTATGTGCAATACTTGGTGAAAGTGTCGTGGTTTCAAAATCCTCACCCGTCTTTTCCCATTTTGTCCCATTGCCTGCAAACGGCACAACTATTCTGTGCTTCTTGCAAAGCGGACAGTCAAAAATAACGCACGTTCTTTTTCCTTCCACCGTTGCATATTTTGGGTTAAGTTCTGTCAGTTTCATAAATTTCAGTGTTAATTATAAATTACAATAAAGGCTGTTTTGGTGTTAAGTGCAGTTTACAAAAAGTTTTCTGTTACGTCCTTTACTTCAAAAACTGCCAGTGTTTTCTTATATCCCTTTTCCGCGTCTATGACTTTTTTAACATCTCTTTTTGTCCTGCAAGCAAACGCTTCGTTTATGTCCAAATCCCCGTCAGAAATAATAATATATTTCATTTTCTTTCTGTTCTTCTTGTCGCTGAAATGATAACCGTTAAATTCGTCTTTGGCTTTCTTCTTATCTGTAAGCATTTTCATAAGCGGATCGCAAACGTGGGTTTTCCCTTTGGGATAGTTGGCTAAACAGTCAGGGCATTTTATAGTTTCGGGCATATAATTATTCTCTTATTCTTTTAAAAGTCATATTAAAATCTGTAACTATGCTGTCGCGGTTGCTGGCTGTGATCTTCCTTACTTTTTCTTCTCCCTTTATCCTCATTCCGTAAATGCGGTGTCCAAAATAATTGTCCAAAAATTCAGCTTCCACAATTTCCCCAGTGTCAGGGCGTTTTACTTTTCCAATAAAATTACTCATAAATTTATTTCAATGGATATAAAAGGTCAGTATTCAATGTGTGATATACAACATTTGTTCTAAAATCAACTTCGCCATTCTCATAAATCTTTTCAATTCTTCCGTATTGCTTTTTGTTGAAAGCACCTAAGAAATATGCGTAATCACCAGCTTTAATATTCTTGCGCCATTTACGCGCCCGCCTTTCTCTTGGAATATAGACTATAAATAATTCCAAAAGAATAAGAGGAAGAAAAATTATGGTTATTATTATTTCACAAACTTTTTCTATTATCTTCATAGGTTTTCTTTATTTTATTTAAAAATGCTTCAATGGCGTCAATGGCGTTAAAATGCGTCCAGCTTCCGTTTTTCTCTATCACTTCTTCATTCCATTTGGTTTCTAACAGATCGCGTACTTCTTCAACCGCCTTTATCCTTTCCGCTTCAACCTGCTTACGGCAATATTCTAAAATACGCTTGCGGGCGTGGCTCTTGGGTATTGAACCAACTTTTGTAAGATCGCGCACTAGTTCACCCAGTTCAATGTCTTTTGGCATATTATTTTAAATAATTCTTATACGCTTTTATTGCCCAGTCCATATCACCTTTCAAAAAGTCGTCTAGGATATTTTCAATTTGTGATGTGGAATTTTCGTTTATACTGTTCATTTCCATAACGGTTATAAGGTGTCCGTTTATCAGTTTATATGAAGCGTCTTTGGAAGCCTGTGTTATCGTGTGGCAAAGTTCGTGGATCAGGCATTTTCTTTGCTCTTTCTTGTTTTGTGTCCAAAAAAGCGGATATAAAGTTAGTGTAATGCGTCGGTATTTGTGGTTAGTGATAATGTCCGCTGTAACTCCTTTTTCTTCACAGTCCAAATCTTTTTCAGCAAAGTTTATTTTCTTACTGTAATTATTAACACCAAAAACACAGTCAATAATTTTTAAAAAGTCATAGATTTTTTGCTTCTGCCTTTCGCTAGGTGTTTTCTTTTTCATACTGTTTAGCAAATTATGTTATAGAAAAATTTAATTGTTTCTTCGTCCTGATTTTCCAAGCCTGCGCCATACTTCCATTCAAGCTGACTATAACAGCGGTTGCCTGCAAAGTCGGAATGTTCAATGTAGCCTTTACTGCTAAAATAAAAATGTTCAATTGCTTTTTGCCTGACAATTTCCAGTTGATAAAAAAGGTCTTCCAGCGTTATTGGGTTGTTGCGCGCCTCTGGCGTTTGCCCTGATCTTATTTTCTTGATTATTTCCTGCACCATTGTTTCTTTTTTCATACTGTTCGCGCTTATATTGTTTATAGAACTTTTTGAACTTCTTATAAGTCTTGAAATATTTTATGTTCGGGCAACCATACGGCAAACATACGTTCATAAATTTTCCGTAATTTACCAATTCCCCTTTCTTCCTGCAAAAGTAAATCATTGTTTTTGCGGTTATGTTGCAATTATAATAACTTCTGTTCAGCTTCTTTTATTACTATTTTCCCTTCTAAGCAGTCAAATATTTCTTCAAATAATGGCCGTATCTGTCTTTGGTTTTCTCCCCCCCGCAAGCTTATCATATTCCCAATTTCTTCCAATCGCGGCAACACTAAACCCCTGACAAGGCGGTGAAGCCCAAAGTAATCTGCATTCTTTTGGAAATTGTGCGCCCGTAAGCGTCCTTATGTCTGCCGTAATATCTGCTTTAAATCTTTCTTCAAGATCGATAGTAAAAATATTATAATTTCTCTTGCTTGCTACTTTTGAAAAAGACTTTGTGCCACAAAACAGTTCAATTGTTTGCTGTTTCATATTTTTATTAAAATAAGCTTACTTGCGCGGGCGTGCGCGCTGGCTCAACTTCCCGCCGTTCAGGTCTGACTTCATAAACAAAACCGCCTTTTTGGACAAAATAAATCACATCACTTTCTAAAAGTAATGCGTTTCCCTGAATTATCTTGGCGTTTAAATTTAACAGATACATATTTATAACCGCCATTTTTACACATCTGGCGTCAATATCATTTCCAACCAAAAAAGCATTTGGGTTTTTATTTCCCGCCTCTATCAAAAATCTTCCGCTTCCGCACCCGCAAGGATCGGCTACGGTTTCGCTGTCTTCTGCGCTTACAATTGCATTTATCATTTGGACAATTGGCGTGGGCGTGTAATATTGCCCGTTTTCCCCGTAAGTTATACGCTCCATAAAAATTTGCCCAATTATATCTTCCTGCTTTTCCTGTGTTTCTGCAAAAAGCAAAGCCCAAGCCTTAACAAAATGATCTATTTCGCGCTTGCCAATTTCGCCTTCATTGCGGTATCGGCTAACAATTTCCTTATAGCGTTCTTCATAAATGCCGTCAAAATTGTTTTGTTCTAAACGTTTTTTAAATTCGTTAAAATCGTGCCGGCGCATATTGTCTGACAATGATAGCAACGCATTTAAAATAAATTCTAACCAGTCTGAAAAAATTGTTGAAGTTGAATAACCAAATCTGGTTACGCTTTCTAATTCTTCCCAAACTTTCTTTCCTTTATCGCTAGTATAGCGGTTTGTGTGTTTCTGCATATTCCTGTTTGTTTCTATATTTAAAATGTTTCTTTGAAATTGGAAAGGGATTTTTTTAAAATCCCTGTTTTAATCTTTCTTGCTTTTTTCAATTCCATTTCACGTTTTTTCTCATTTCTTTTTTTCATTGTTTCCCCTCTTGATCTTAATTTCAACATTTCTGTTTCTTAGTCTTTGCTTTTTATACATTGTTTCGCCTCTTTCTTGCAAGTCTGCTTTCTTCAATTTCCATTCCTGATACTGTCCACTTTTCCTTTACGTTTTCGCTTCCAACAAATATGCCAATTGTAAATTGTGGCGCGCTTTTATGTTCTTCTTCCATTATCTCACCTTCAATATGTGTTCTCCAATAATGATTGTTGCCAATATTGCACTTATAAAATATATGGCTTCTAACATCTTGCTTTCACTCCATATTTGGAATACATAAAATCGTCTAGGCGGTATTGTGTGGGCGTGTTCACTGCGCGGGTTGCGCGTCGTTCCTGTTTCTGCTTTGAAAGTTCTTTGCATACAAGCATTGATATAACCTCACTTTTGTTTTTTTATATTTTACATCTTTTTAATCGTTTGTGATACTTGCGGGAACAATGCCCACAATATGCTGAACTTTGCCTTGATCTTCGCCAGCATTTTTCATTTTTACATCTATGAATTTTGCAACGTGATCTTGGGTTGCCGTAAAAATCCCAAAAGTCAACAATTCTTCTCAATATTCCAAACATAATTTTTATGTTAGCTTCTTGATATTATCAAATTCTTTACTGGACATACCGCCAGCCATTTTAATAAGTCTTTCAACTTCTTCAAGCTCTTTTGGCGTAAGCTTTTTTTTCTTTGATGTTGGTCGTTTATCTCTACTCCAAAGCATATGCCTTACAATAAACGCGTCTAACAACATTTTCTTTTCATTCAAAAACTCTTTCTTGTAATGTAGATATGCTTCAATCAGGTCAACGTTTTCCGCTTGTGTGCAGAAGAAAGTAAAGTTATAACCTCTGTGATCATTCAGCATTGTTTTTACCGCGCTTTCATAGGGAAGCATACGCCAAAGCACCTGTTCAAAAATCGTTTTTAATTCGCCGTCTTTCTTGATACTGTATTTAAACTCAAAAGTTTCTTCACCTTTAATATCTTCAATGGTCAAATCATACTTTGCCATTAACTTTTCAAGTAGCTGTTTGGCAACTACTTGTTCACCGCCAATGCCTTCTTCTGACAGGCGGTATATTTTTTTAATCCTGTTTAATTTTTCTGGTTCAAGCATAGGTTTTCTTAATTAACAAAAATCCGCGTCTATAAATTCAAAACCTTTGTTATCAACCTTTCCTTTAGTATTATACTTTGGCTCAAAACTGCTTCTTGGGTTTTCTTGGTAATTTTCAACGCATTTAATAAATTCTTCAATGCTGATTTTTTCGCCGTATTCGTCTTCAATATGGGCGTTCTTTTCCTGCAATTTTGCCCGTAAATAATCTTTCATTTCTTCCCAATTCTGGTAAAATTTACCGCCGTTATATTGCAACATAAACTTCCACCCCCAAGCGCACTTTCCTAAATGCAGTTTTTCCCCGCGTCCGCAATGTTCGCATAGAACAAAATTTATGTAAAAGTTACGGCTCATTTTTAATCTTTTATTTTTTTAAATTTGACGCCAAATACAGCTTCATAAGCAACACCCTTGCTGTCTTTCACCTGCACAACTTCGCCTTCTTCCGTCAGGGCTTTCAATGCAAGTTCTGTCATAGTTTCCTGATCTTCTTTCAAAATCTTTTTCAATTCTTCAACTTTATCAAGGTCGCTGGAAAACTCATTGATAATTTTGTTTTTCACAACCTCAACTGCTTGTTTGGCAACCTCTAATTTTGCCATTGCGTCCTGATAGTCTTTAGAATTTTCCAATGCGTTCTTAAAACTTTCAGTGATCATTTTCTTGTCGTGTTCTGCTTTTAACTTCTTGTCAAAGAAAAGCTGTATTTGCTCTGCCATTTTCGTATTCCGTTAATTGTTAAGTCCTTCGGGAAACAATAATGCTTCTTCCCTTTTATATGAAATGTGGTTAATTTTTTTAAAAGCTGTAAAAAACGGGTTTATGTTTTTTTCCATAACCCATTTTTTTATTTCTTCTTTTTCACCAAGCAAATTAATAAGTCCGTTTTCTTTTACTTCTTCGCCTTTAACTTCACTGTCAATTTGGAATGGCAATTTTTCGCGGGTAACGTCAAAAAGCAACATATCGTTTTTCTCCAAGTCGCGCAAAACAAATGTTGATACTGCGCCTTTGCGGTTCTCTTTGAAAACTGGCTTGCCGTCTTGGAACAAGCCCGTTGCCCTTAGCTTGTTAATATAAGTGTGTCCCGTAACTTCCGCAACTCCAACGGTAATAAATAAACGGTCTTTCTTAAAAATTGATAAATCGTATTGCATAAAATTAAATTAATATAAAATCTCTCAGGCATTCTTCGCAAAGACTGGAACGGTTTGGTTTGATCTGTTTTCCGCACTCAATACAGTATGTTGGTTGTTTTTTAAAATGTTCTGTTTTTTCTTGGTTTTTTTTATCGCTCTTTACTTTTTGAGCTTTTTTCATAGGTTTAATTACTTCTTATTTATATAATAAATTATGTTGTAAATATCGTCAATATGTGCATAACTTTTTTAGTGCATACAACCGCAACTGCACTGCTTGTCGTGCTTGTTTTTATCCTTTGCATATAGATCAGCGTAAACCTCTAAAAACTTCCTATCTAGCGGGGTAAGCTTGTAATGCAAGCTTTCCAGCGCGCGTTTGGTTTTTCCCAAAAGTTCGGGAATTTGCGCGTGCAGTTCGCCGTCTTTTCCAATGTGGCATTTTAGGTTGCAAATAGGACAACTATTTAAAACAGAATGGTTGAAGTTTCCCTTTTTGTATTCCTTGCAAGCGGGACTGATTATGTGGTGTAAGGCGTCAAAGGTGTTTTCCCCGCAAACCATACATTCATACCACCAAAACCACTTTTCCCGCGTCCCTGCTGGAAATCTATTTTGCAGTCCATTATTTTTCATAAATTACCTTTACTTTTTCTTTCCAAACATCAGGGCGCATTATCTTACTGGCTTCTTTAACTAGCCAGAAGCCTTTAACAATGTCTTCCAGCTCTTGCCTATCCAAATAAAAACCCTGCTTTATTTCCTTCTTGCGCGTGTCGCGGAACTGGTAAAAAGCAACTTCCTTTTCAAAATGCTTGTTGGTTTCGTGCGGTATGCCAAAAATAAAATCATAATCAGGAAAACGGCTTTGAAATAAAACCACTATTTTTTCGTCCTCTGCAACTTCCAGTATGACTTCATTTTTTTCTTTCTTTATTGTGGTGATTTTTTCCCCGCTTTCTTCCGCGTATGTTTCTGGCTTGTCGTGAAGTTTAGTGATTGTCATATTGATCACGTCCTTTCGTCCTTTCGCTTTTCTTAATTTTTAAAGCTGACTGAATAAAAGAAATCATTGTTTGCGTGGCGTCGGTGATGTTTTCCCACTGGTTCTTTTCACATTCCTTTTCAATAACCAGCTTTTCCAACTCTTCAATTTCCTTTCGCACCTCTGCGCGCGCCTGCGTTACCTTGTATTCAGCGTCAAGCCTGCCAAGCATTAAATCTCCTTCAATTTCTTTCTTGGTCTTGGCGTAAACGTCCCGTTCGGCGCGGGCGCGCGACGCTCTTTGCCCAAAGAACGCAAGACAACCCGTTAGCTTACCGCCAACGGATAAAAGCCAGCCTTCGCTTTGCCTGTCTAGTTCCTTTTCAAATAAAGCGCGTCCGATCTTAAACACAAAATCAACCATTTCTTCTTTCTTTCTAAAGTCTTCCAAAATCCCCATTTTGGAAAGCTGAACTTGCGTTTTGGCATTGAATACATCAATTGCCGTTTGCGGTTTTTTCACTGTCCGCAAAGTTCCTTTTTTCTTAATTTGCCTTTTCATAACTAGTATTTACCAGTTAATTTTTTAATCAGTAATTTCAATGAAATTACCAGAATGTTTTTTATCTCTTTAAGCATAATGTTATAAAAGCTTATTTTGTCCGTCTTGCATTTCGCTAGGCGGTGTCCAACTTGGGCGGTCATTTTCGGCGTGTTTCTTTGTCGGGTAACCCATAGCAACCCGCCATTCATTTTCCAAAATTCCCCGCTTTTCTGCTATTTCCCATACTGTCGGCAAGTATAAACCTTTGTGGTTAAACTTTGCCCGTATTCTTTTTACGTTGTCTTCGCGTGGAAGTTCAAACAGGTGATAGAGCGCAACGGCTGGTCTTCCGATGTGGTCAGCAAAAATATAATTACTGTAAAATTTTTCCCAGATAGTCGTTGTTAGCCTTACGTCAGAATTTCTTGTTTTGGGATATTCGCGTAAGCAATATTCAACCTTGTCTTGCAACGTCTTAATCTCTCTGTAATTTAATGTCATTTCGGTAAAGCAATAAATCAGATAAAGTTAAAACGGTATTTTTTAAGTTGTAATTATATTTTATTTAAGCCCGCTGGCTGAAATGTCAACGTCTTCATAAATCCTTGCGCCTGCCATTTCTCTAACGCCACTGTCCACAATTCTTTTGACGACGGTATAAGCATTTCCCTTTTCCATTGCAAGGTCTAATATTTGATTTTTCACTTCTTCTGGCAAGTCGTGAACGTTCTTGATCTCAACTTTCCAAACCAACTTTGCAACGGACTTTCCGCTTTTGGTTTGTATCATTGTGTTTGGCTTTTCAATTTGCGGGGCGGGCATAAAGTCAACTGACTTTCCCTGCGCTTCAAGTTTAGCGTTCTTTTTTTCCTGCTTTTCCAAAAGCTTTGCTTCTTCCTTGCGCGCCTGTTCAATTTTTTTCATTTGGAAAGCTGACAAGGCTTTTTTAATAATCGTTTCAGCTTGCAAAAGGGGCGCGGTTTTTTCCTTGTATTTGGCGTTAATCTCTTTGACGTGCGCGTTAAGCGGGTCAACAAAAAACTTGCGTTCCTTTTCCGCTTCGTTGTAAGCGGTCTTTACTCTGCCCAAAACTTCGTTTGCGCCTTCGGCTTCTTGATCGTTTGACACAACTAAAACCGCAACTTCTTTTTCAAGCTTTGAAGCTTTAGTTGCTACCTTCTTAATACTGGTTGTTAAGTCCAGCACTTCTTTTTTTTCTGGTTTCTTCATAGGTTTTAAATACTTATTAATTATATTTTAATTATATTCTAGGTTGTAAATGCTGTCAATAGATAGTTTATACACAGTTTATCTTTCGCGCGTAAGTCCTATGACATTCCAGTAATAGGCTTCTTCCTTGCTATCAAAAACCTTAGTTGCAAATACTCCAAACCTTAACCGCCTGTTTTCAATTACGATTTTAAGAATACCAACAAAGTAAATTGTCAGCGGTATTCTAAAAAGCGGTTTAAAAGTGTTTTCGTTGATCTCCATATAATAATTTATTATTGGGTAATTAATATATATAAACTCTTTGTTTGCTAAAACATTATAAAATATCCACAGTCTTTATTTTTGCATTTTATATGCCCTGCCGTTCTGCTTCCGTGCTTAAAAACATTTTCTTCAATGTCTTCACTTCCACATAGCGGACATTTCAAAGGCTCTTTCTTTTTCTTTTTTTCTTCCTGTTCTTTCATTATTTGATCTAAAATATTTTTCATATCCTTATTTGTTTATAACTTTTATACCGCTTCTTTCAAAAGCATTCAGCATATAATCATAATTGCGCTGTTCAATTTCTGTGTCTTCTTTGTATCGCTTCGCCCTGCCAAGAAATTCATTATAACATTCTTCACAAATCCAATAATTTAAAACAGCAACGTAATAACCAGTAAAACTGGACACGTTGCATTTGTCGCAAATACCAAGCCCGCCTACGGACTGGTTTATTTCTGATATACTTGTTTTTATAACTTTAAAACCTTTTTCGTTCCTGATTATCTCTGCCATAATTATTCATTAATGCTTTTAAAACATCTTTCATTTATATAAATTTCCATATCGTCCTGACTTAAAAGCTTTCTTTCCCAAAGTTCCCTTTCGGCTCTTTGCTTTGCTTCTTCTGGCGTTTTACCTTTTGCAAAATAACGCCCACTGTAATATTCGCTTATTTCATACTTAACAAGTGCAGTTTGAATTTCCATAATACTTTTGTCAGCTTTAACGGTTGTGGTGTAGTTCTTAATTGGCATAATAACAAATATTAGAATTAAATTATTTATAATCTAGCAAAAGGCATTTTACTAGAATTAGCATACATCACTAAAAACTTTCACAACTACGCCCATAATATAATCTTTTACCTCTGTCTTATGAAGAATGACTGGCAAATTACCTTCTTTGCTTTTATTCAGTAATACCAGCTTATAACTTTTTCTGTCCAATTTTTCCACTTTTCTTATTTCTCTATCGTTCGTGCAAACAAGGCAATTGGCTCTTGGTTTTTTGGCATTGCTCAAAATGAAGTATTGCTTGCCCTTAAAAACGCTTCCTTCATACGGTCTGCCAATTACACAGAAGAAGCTTTGCGGGCTTAACTTCGGCAATAGCTTTATTGAAATTTTTATAAATCCTTCAACTTTCATTCGCATTTCTTTTTCTTAGCTTTTTTCTTTTCTTCTTTTGTGATCTCAATGTGCTTATCATAAACACTTTCTAACACGTCTTTCCAGTCAAGACTATAACGTTTATCGTCTATTTTTATAATTATCGCGCAAGCTGGAACTGTGGCGTCAATTGCAAAATTGCTTTTTCCTATTTTTCCATTACAAATTTCTTCGTGAAAATAAAAAGTATTTGGCTTAACGGTTTCAATTTGTGTTTCAATTTTTATTTTCATAATTTTATTTCTCTTACGGTAATTACAAGTTCGTTCATTCTTGTTTCTATACTCATATTCTTTTTGGCATTCAAGATTATTCCACTGATTATTTCGTCTTTCTTCTCTTGAAGCTCTTTGATCTTATTATCAAATTCCGTTGATAGTTTTTCTTCTAATTTATTTCCTAAGAAATTTACAAATTCTTCTGAAATGTCCATTTTTTCAATAATCATATATTTATTCGTTATCCAAATTATTTTTTATTTCTTCCTTAGCTTCTTCAATAAGCTGTTTATGGCTATAATTTCTTGGCATTGAAATATGCCCAGCTAGTTCACCGCGCTTATTGTCGGTTACATCAAAAATATCAAATTCCAAGCCCGTTGCGTCCAGTAAAAAGTCAACTTCATACTTCCTTTTTTTAAACTGGAATTTTGCCACAGTTTCGTTCATTGATTTTTCTTCTGTTTTCTTTTTGGTTTTTTTCATAGGTGTTTTTAATTTTTAAATCTTGGTTCAGGGAAAAGGGGTCGAACCTTTATTAAATGGATCAAAGCCATTCGTCCTACCAATTAGACTATCCCTGAATATCGCCCGCGTGCGCGGGCAAATATTTATTTAACCTTTATCTTTGTATATGCACCTGTCCCGTCCCCGTTCTTAAACCAAACGTGGATTGTGTCAGAACCAGTATGCACTATATTACCGTTTTCCTGATACTGTTGCCATTCTCTCCACTCCATTTCTTGCTGTGTTCCCCCCCATTTAATCCTTGCAAATACACTTCTTGGGTTCATATTCTTAACCACAAAATTACAGTTATATGTATTTTCTGCAATTGCAGTGCAAGAATAATTTATCATTTTAGGCGGGGTTGGTATTCTTACTGCGCCACCGCCAATAACTTCTACCGCGCGACATACTTGGTTTGCGCTATTTCCCGCTGTATCAGAAACATTGTAAGTTACAATGTATTTGCCAATAGTGTTGCTGTTTACGGGGTTGTTCGTAACAATGAAAGGCGTTAAGTCCCCGTCTTCGTCGTCGTGTGCAGTTGCGCCCGCGTCTTGGTAATTTTCACCTTGTTTCACTTCCACATTTTGTTCACCATTCATAGTAATTACAGGGGCGGTTGTGTCTGGAACTTCAACGCAAGTTTCAACTGGTCTGGTCTTAATGACATTTTCACAAACGTTCTGATCTTCTGACGTTGTAACGTCTTGGCAAACCTGATGTGGGAACCAGTGAAAAATATCCCAACCCGCGTATTCGTTATGACATACGGTTTCAGTGTGCGCTACGGTTTCAATGTGGCATACAGTGTCGGTGTATTCCTCATTCGTAGTTGTGCAAACTGTTTTTGCGTCCGCACCAAAGGCGAACATCAAAGCGAACATAAACATTGTAACAATGATTTTTTTGTTCATTTTTTTAATAAATAAAATTAATTAATATATGTAAACTTGGTTATTGTTTCTTCTCTTTATTTTTAAGAAAGTTTTGAAATGCTTTTTTGTCTTCTATTCCTTTTCTATAAAAATATTCTGACATTCTACAAGCTTTTTCACTTGGTATTTTTCCTTCTGGAATGGCAATAGCGGTTTCAATAAGTCCATACGGGCTTTCATAGATTATCACTTCTTCACCCTCATTCATTCCTTCTTCCCAAAATACCCTTATAACTTTAAAGCCTTCGTGTCTTCCCTGATATTTAGTAATATCTTTTTCAATGACTTTTGGTTTTTCCTCTTTTTGCTCTTTCATAAAATTTAATGATTAGTTGGATTATAAATTTTTTGTCTTAATGGAACTGTCCAATTTTCCATTTCGATACTTTCAATTACCCTGTCTATGCGCTTTTCAAATTCGCGCAAATGCTTAACCGTTCTTTTTGTTTTGTAGCTTACAAGCTCTTTGTTTGTCTTGGCTCTTAGATCAACCCAGTTTAGAATTATAAACTTTGGCGTCTTGCCTTTTATTTTCCAATATACCCAAGCTTGAAAGGTTATCTGATCTGAAACGTCGGCGCGTTCCTGTGTCCAAACTGTCTGCCCAGTCTTATTTTCAATTATTACTTCTGCGCTTTCAGGGAAGCCGTCAAGGGACGCGCGGAATGTCCAGCCCTTATGTTCGCACCTTATAGGAATTTCAGCGGGAACGGCGGGAAAGCGTTTAATGACGCGTGCAAATATATCTGCATAACGACGCGTGGCGTGCGCCTGCGCCAGCGCGCTTCTGAAATCATACTGGCGGTTTCTGTGAAGCTCTGAAAATATAGAACCAACCAGCATTGCGGTTGACTGTTCCCGCCTTGCGCCCAACATATATTCAATGTAAAACTTTTCTGGTTCGCACTCATAAAGCAAAACCTGACTGCTTGATAACTCTTTTTTGTTCGGGTATAAGCTCTGAAAGTCATAGCCTGTCAGATCGGCAACCTTAGACGTTTTCATATCTTACTTCTTCGTTAGCTGTTTTAATTTCTGCAATTCTCTGATCCGCACATTTTAGTATTTCTTTTTTATATGTTTTTTTAAGCGTTCCCTGTTCGGTTTTCTCTTTTATGGTTTCAACCTGTTCAACGCTTTTGCTTTGCCTTATGGCTTTCAAGATAATTTGCGCGGTTTCTTCTTCATTCGTTTTCTTCGGTTCAACTGCCACCGTTTCTTCTTCAATTTCCTCTGGCTTGTTAATGAATTTTATTGACTTGGGGTATTTCTTTATTAGTGCTTCAAATTCTTCCATAAAATCAATTTCTGAAATCAGCTTGCGGTATGCGTTGCGCTCTGCTTTGGACAATGCTTTTTCCAGTGCAAAATCATTTCTTCTTCCTTTGCTGTCTTTGTAAGGTTCAAACTTTGCGCCCGTTGCCAGCGTTCCGTCAACTTGGTTTTCGGCAAATACCGTTGCTTGAACTCCAAGAATACCGCCCTGACTTATATTGTTTTCTATTTTCTGGTAATCCTGCCTAAGCCTAATTTTATAATCCTGCTTCTTTTTGTTCAATAGATGTGCAATTTCGCTTGTTCCTTTAACCGTCGGAATAGTTATAAGATCGTGCGGGCAATTCTCTTTGCTTTCGCAACCCTGTTCGCAATACTGATAAGCAAAAAACGGTAAAAGCTGACCTTTCAAACTTCCAACAATAAGTTTATCGTCTTCCTTTTCAGTCGCAACAAAGCCTGATATTTTTTTTGTTGGTTTTTGTGGTTTAACTTTTTCCGTTTTCTTTGCTGTGTTCTGTTTGGTTTTCTTTACTGCTTTAGCAGTCGTTGGTTTTTTCTGCATAGGTTTTAATTTGGTTTACTGTTTTATCTCTTGGAACTGGTAACGTTCGGCTAAAAACTTTTTCAAGTCTTTTCCTTTTACCTGATACTGCGGTTTCTTTCCCGCGCTCAAATCCATTGCGGGCAACTTACCGCTATCAATAAGACGGTAAATTGTAAATACTGACGGTTTAAGTTCGGTGTTGACGATAACACCCATTGCCAGTATTTCCTTTGGGGTGTAAAGCTTCTTGTCCTGTATTTCCGCAATTTGCTTTTGAAGTTTGGTTAGTGTATCCATAAATTTTTAAATTAATTGTTACATTTATTTTAAACGCTTGTTACATCTTTATACTAATGCAAGTTGTAAATACTGTCAATAGTCTATGCACTCATTTTATCCACAAGCGATTTTTTGCCTTCCAGAAGCTCTTTAAACACTTCCCGCCCCGCTTTGGTTTCGTGCGGGTTTCGTCGGTAATAGTCCGTTAAAATCCGCTGTGCTTTCTGCATAATTTCTTTGGGCGGTTCTTCTTTCCAATTATCGTTTGCATAGCACCAAAGCATTTTAAAGTAGCTTAAACATTTTCCCTTTTCTTCTGGCGGTAATTTTCTAAATGCTTCTTCTTCCAACTTTACGCGCGTCATTACGTCAATTGTTTCTGCCTTTATTACATCTGGCGTGGTTTCGACGCTTTTAATTTGTGAATACTCACCCGTCCATTCGTTTATTTCCAAAAGATCACTAAGCCTGTCCAGCTCACTTTTGTTGATCCAGCTTTTCTTTATCTTCTTCGCCACTTCGCATTTTACTTCAAGCGGTTCAAGTCTTCCTTTTATATATATCTTTGCCATAAAAACTAAAACTTATCAATTTGTTTCCCCTGATTAAATCCGCTTTTGCCTTTCAAATAGTCTTGCGGGTTCTTGCCTTCAAACTTTTTCAGTCCGCGTTTTAGGAACTCAAACAAATTCCATTTATAGTTCCAAAAATATTCTTCGCCTTTCAAGATCGTATTGTAAAGTTTAATGGCTTCCAATAAACTTTGCAACGGGTAATCTTTGGCAATAAGTCTATTCAGTTCCAATTCCGCGTCAACTGGCAACGTCCTATGAACAACAATGTTTTGTTCGTTCCAGTATTCAAAGACGGTTTGTTTATAATCTTTCTTGTTCACCTTTTTAAAAACTTCCCCGCGCAACTTCTCTAAAATCTTTTTGCTCTTTTCGTTTTGTGGAAGATTTTTAAATAAATAGGCTAGTTCTGCTTTGGTTATTTTCATAGGTTTAAATACAAATTATTTTTCTTGGCTCTTGTCCCTGTTCGGGTATGCTTCAAGTTCCAACGGCAAGCTTGTTGCCCCGTTCCACTCTACGCATTTAAAACACTTGTTGCAATAATACAGATCATTACAGCCAGTTTCTTTGTAATAGTGCAAAGTGCCTTTCTGTCCGCAATGCGGGCAAACTCTATCTGCACTGTTCATACTTACTCTGTTCATAAAATTTCAATGTTAAGAATTACTACTTTTTTGCATTATATTTAAGATCATATTCCTTATGACACTTAGCACATAATGCCTGATAATCTTCAAGCCTGCGTTTATATTTATGATCTTTATTTGACCAATGTATTCTCTTGCCCTCTTTTCCACATTTAGAACATTTTTTTGGAATGCCTTTATGTCTTCTTACCCAAGTATGGATTGGAACATAGCTAGCCTGTTCACCTTTCCAACCATAATTTTTTTCATTTGATAAATTTTCTCTTTTCTTTCCCAGCCAATATTTAACTGGATTTTTTAATTTTGCTTCGCGCTGTTTTTGTTTTGCGTCTTCTGATGTTTTCTTTCCTTTCATTAAACTAATACAGCCTTTTTTAAAACTTCCAGAATTAGCTTTGTAGTTACCTTCTTTTTTCCTTCCTAATTGATGTTTATTACTGCATTCCATTGAACAGAATTTCTTTTTTGATCTAGAGGGTAAAACATAAAATATTCCGCTACATTGAAGACAACTTTTTCTTATCCTTTCTTTACGTTGCATAATTATATAATTTATTAATTATATCTACATTATGCCTACATTATTTTATCTGTCAACGGTTTCCAACGTTATACTTAAATGTTTAATACCAAAATCAATTGCTTTATAATATGATCTTTTTCCATATCCCATAAAAATATCTATTCTATTATTATATTTTGTGCTTATTCTATCTTCTACCACATACTCTTTTCCGTCGATTATAATTTTTGTTCCAAACGGATATAAATTAGTAGCCACCATTCCAACTTCTGCAATCTTACCACTTGCGGTTAAACACCCGTCTTTAGTAGGATAATGGCAACTATCTAGTTCTGAATAAGCTGAAATCTCCATAACCTTTTCTTCAGGCTGTTTAATTTGCTGTGTGGCTTCAATTTTGGCGTTCTGCGGGGCTTCTGCCTCTGCCTGTATGGTTTTACCAGTTGAACCCTGAAAAGCCCAAACAGCCATTGAAATAAGAAGTAGCATTAAAAATAAATCTTGTTTGAAATGTGCGTTTTTCTTTTTTCTGTTTACAATTTTTACCCTGCTTCTGGTGAAGCGGATTTTACCACCTTTTTTAATAGTGATCTTGGTTACTTTTGTTTTTGTTTTCATAGTTTTATTAATTTTTTATTTTTCTTTTTTATATAAATACCAAACTGCTTCTTCGACACTCCAATAATAAATTTTGCTGTCGCTTCCAAGTCCAAATAGTTCACTGCCTATTGTAACCCTGAAAGCCTGAATAATTTTAACTTGTTCTGCTTTTTCCATAGACTTAGAAAAATATTAAGATATAAATTAAACCGATAAACCAAAGTGCAAATATTAACTGATGTTCTTTAATGGTTTCAACAATTGCAATATATAGGTTTTTAAAAGCTTTCTGTAATTGTTCCAACTGGTATGCTGTCGTTCCTTTAAGTGCTTTTTGCATTTCTTCGTCCAGCCATTTATTTAATTCTTCTTGGTTCATATTTTTACCCATAAATTACTTTTTTGAAAATACAATATTGTAAGAAAATATCAGCAGTGTTTGCGTCATAGTTACCGCCTAATATTTCTGCAAGTGTGGCTGGTTCTTTCTTTGCCAATAATCTAATTCCAGCAAAACATCTTTTCTTGTCAAGCATTATTGGTTTTTTTAAAATTGGATCGTCAGCCATACCGTCAGTTATCATTAAATACCCGCCTTTCATTGGATATTCAGAAGTGTAATTGGTTTTTGCTGGCTTTACGCCATATTCAGTAATACAATACCAATAATTGCTTCCACCTTCCAGCGCGTCAACCATAAGATCATTTAATGTTTCTTCTGTAATTTCAATTTCAATTTTCAATGTTTTTTTACTCATAAAGTTACTTATGAACTTATTAATTGCTTGTGCAACCTCATAAGCTTTTTGAATTGGGCGGTCTTGTCTTTTCCATTGATTATAAGATCGTCAATTTTTTCATTCAGCTTATCAATTGCAATCTGCTTTTTGTTTGTGTTTTTCATTGTGGTTTTTTAAAAATGGCTTAAATATCACCCTTTTTAAAACGTCCACCCTTCTTACGTTTCGTTACCTTAATTCTAGCATACGTTGTAAATACTGTCAATAGTATAAAAGGTTCAGATTTTTAAAGATAAAAGGCATATAGGTTTTTAAAGTATTAATTATCTGTCCTGATCGTATTCGTCGTCTTCACAGCACCCCGCCATTTGGCATTCGCATTTCTGCGTTCCCGTCGGCTGGTATTGGTGACTGTCCAAATCCCACACGCCCGCTTCAACTTCACCCGTCCCCCCGCAATGCTCACAAACGTTTTCTTCTTCAAAAATTTCTTCAGTAATTTCTTTCAGCTTTTCCATTTCAATTGCCTTGGTGAAAATCTCAAATACTTCTTTTGTCATTTCTTCACCGTGCTTTTCCAGTATGGTGTCATAAGTGACGGTGACGGCTTCTGGAAACTCTTGACCGCTTGCAACTAGATCTTGCAAAGTTTCGTTGGTTTCCAATAAAACTTTTTTGACTTCTTCTTGGTTCAACATAGTTTTCTAAAATGGTTATTGATTATCCCCCGCCCCATATTTCAGGGGCGGGATAGGTTTTTTAGAAAGTTGTTTTTTTAAGTCTGTGCCATATCGCTTCATTACTCCAACCGCCAGTTCTTCTTCGCCATTCCTGTTCGTCTTCAATGTTTTCTATTCCGTATTCATTGGCGATCTGCTTTTTTATTTTTTCTCTGTTTTCTTCGCTTACCTCTCTTTCAACGAACAAGTATTTTGTGCGGGGTAAGTTTTCAGGGTTCTTGTCGTAATTGTAGCAGTCTGTCATTCCGTCAAAGTGTCCGTCCTGATACTTGGCAAGTAAATTTTCAATGGCTTCTGTCGGTATTGCGTTTTCGTATTTTACCCTGATACTGTTTCCCCCTGTGTAACTCTGGCTTTGAACTCTGAACTTGATGTTTGGAAAATTCTTTTTTAAATCTTGTCTGATAAGTGTTGCACATTGGGCAACTTCTGATCTGGTTTGGTTTGTCATAGGTTTTAAATATTGATTAACTTATTGTTATCTTTATTCTAGTCTATGTTGTAAATTGTGTCAATAGTATAAAACAGGCTAGTTGTCCACAGCCTGCTTTATCGCCAAAATAAGCTCTTTTTTGTCTAATTTTCTTATCTTGTCATTATCGTAATGTAAATTTATAGCTTTATAATTTTTTAAAAACTTCTTATTAAATAAATAAAAGAACTGCGGTATTTTATAATCTGAAATAATAACCAGTATGACATAATCAATTAATTTTTTATTATTCTTTGTTAAGTTGCAACAAAAATGCCCTTGTGAATTTAACTTTGATGTTTTAATTTCAAAATTTTTCTTTCCTATTTTTAGATCAAACGGGTGTGTTGATATTTCTGTTTCATAGCTACAACTTGGTGAATTATTACAGGCTGGAATTTTTACTGTTACCTTTGTTTTATTCTTACTCATATCATAAAAATCAATTTCATTTTTTGTAAGAATACTTTTAATATATCTTTCACCTATCACCCCTACCGTTCTGCTTTTCTGCATATACTATCTTATAAAGAGTTACAACAGTATTATAACTTATTTTTTACAAAAGCACAAAAAAGGCGGGCAAACCAACCCGTCTTTTAAGTCCAAACTGCCTTTTCGTCTGATAGTTGAAATATTTAAACCCTATGACGTCCTTTTTACTCAAACAAAAAAGTAAAAAGAAACGATAACTAAAATATACCATACCTATAAATAGTGTCAACCAAACTATTCTTCTTTTACAATTCCTGCTTGCACCAGCGCGGGTTTAATCACCTGCTTATAGATAACCTCAAACGCACCAACAGCGGTAAATAAATAAGTTATCGCCTGTTCTACAAAAGCATAACTGATTATGTTTTTTGACAAAGCATAATAGTAAGCAAATGTAATGGTAAGCGTAAACACAAAAGCAACAGCAATAACAATTGAAGCCCTTAATTTCTTATCCATTTCGTCCTTCGCTGGAAGACAAAATTTTGTAAAAATTCCTGTCAGAATTGTTATGGCAATTCCGATCAACAAGTTTACGGTTGCAATATCATACACCATATATTTAATTAAGCTAATTAATTATTTTTCTTTGCTTGCTTTTCGTTCCTTGCATTGATCACATCTGTTTCAACCTCTTTTCTTTCGGCTGATTTTCTAAGCTCTGCCCGCACAAAGGTTTCTTCTTTTCCAATATATCCTTGCGCGCCCGCGTCAGGAGTTCTTACAAACATATCCCAATAAATTTCTTCAAGAACTTCTTGTGTAACTATACGCATATCTTCTTGTTCCTCTCTTATGCCGTAAGCGTTACAAATGCCCGCGTATAACGCTTTGGCTATTAATTGATAATTGTTTTTTAAAAA
>Ga0172377_10002273_pt1 | contig 19615 bp, 2 predicted proteins | sample Pumphouse3metaG_FD_119749 | JGI IMG/M metagenome (GOLD analysis project Ga0172377, IMG submission 119749) | Leachate microbial communities from a municipal landfill in Southern Ontario, Canada - Pumphouse #3 metaG | ecosystem: Engineered > Solid waste > Landfill > Unclassified | place: Canada...
CCGTTTTAGTTGTCCGTAGTTTAATACGATAGAATCACTTGGCACACCAACAGCAATAGTTGTTCCTCTTGCATCTTGTCCGCTGATGGACACTTTATTAAGCATGTTTGATTTTATTACTATTTTGAAAGTCGTATCATTGGCTATTTTACTATCAAAATCTTTTAATTTTATTTTTATTCCAGCATTTTTGCCAACAGGTATACCTAGTACAGGAGTGTAATATGTAATAGAATCATTACGACCCACCTGTATAGTATTATAATATATAGAGTTTCGCAAAACTGTTTGCTCATCAAATCCTTTGCAAAAGAAATATGAACCGTTGTAATTATCTCCTATGTCAAATTTTACATAAGGGGCATAGTAAGACTCTATTTTAAGTTTTGCAACATCTTTTTTCGTTGTATTATCTTTAATAACAAGGTATTTTCCCGACTTCAATGAATTTATTGGGATTTTGACAATCTTTTTTTCATCTTCATCTTGTAAAGGAAGCGTTGATTTGTAAAACGAAATTGTCAAATTCTCCCATTTTATGGAATCGTTCACCGTTGGTAACAATTCTATACGAATAGTATCATCCGTATGTATTGTTGTATAAGTCATATCGCTTTCGTAAATAATTTCTTTAATTTTAAATCTGAATTTAGGATTTTTTATCGCCATATTCTCTTCGTCCTTCTCCAGCAGGCTCCAGGCGAAGCCGGGGTTGTCGATGAGGTTCCATTGGTAGTAGGCGAGGAAGTCGGGGTCGGAGGCGGCGTAGTCCATCAGGTTGTCGGTGGTGCCTTTGGCCATGCCGTAGGCCTTCTCGAAGGTATGGTCGAGGTTGTAGACGCCGTGGGCCAGCTCATGGGTCAGGAGACGGTCCAAGCCGCCCGCCACGTGGTCCATGAAGACGTAGCCCACGGGGCGGTTCTGCGGCATGTCGCCCGCCACGAGGTTGCCCGTGGCGTCGGTCGCCTTGTCGAGCAGGAAGATGTAGGCGGTGTTGTCTGCCACCTCCTTGCCTTCGAAGTAGAGCTTGCGCAGGAGGAGCATGTCGTCGGACTCCTTGCCGAAGAGGCCGCCGGTGGTGAGGTCGAAGCCGTCGGAAAGGAGGTTCTCCACGTTTTCGTCATAGAAGCGGGCCTCCTTGGTCACCTTCCACGTCACGCCCAGACGGCCGTACACCTCGTCGAGGTAGGCCTGTATCTTCTCCACGTCCACGTTGTCATACCCGTCCGTCACCGGCACCAGCACCAGGTGCTGCGTGCGGCGTTCGTAGTTGGAGATGCGGAGCTTGCCCACGTTGGAGTAGGCGGTTTGTCCACCCTTCCTGCCTATGGCGTAGACCTCGGTGATGGTGCCGGCATCCTTTCCCGGCAGGGTGACGAGGTAGCCGTCGGCGGTCTTGGTGTGGTTCAGCTCCAGGTAGTTGCCGTCGGAGGTGGGCAGTACGAACTTCACGTCCGTATAGCCGGCCATCCCCTTGGAAGGGACGGCGGGCAGCTGCACCACCCTGCCGGGGTTCATCGCCAACCAAGGCACTATATAGCCGGAGCCGGGCGTGTCGTCGTTGCCGAAATAGACATAGTCCGCACCTATGGAGTGCGGTTTGCGGTAGACGTTATGCTCGTCGTCGTCGAAGGCGATGCGGCGCGGGTCTCCGTTGCGGAAGCGTATGTATGCGTTCCCGTCGTCCAGCACGTTCGGGTTGGTATAGTCGGCCGCACCCAGCACGAGCGGCTTGCCCACCTCCACGGCTTGCCCGTCGGCGTCCTTCACGTAGACGGAGCCGTCCACCTCGAAGAAGCCACCCTCCGAGGTCTTCTGCAGCGCGGTCTCCCGGCTGTCGTATTTAGTGACGGAAGTCTCGGTAGTAGGCGACTCGGAGCCGCCGCCGTCGCCCTTGCCCGATATACGGTTGAGGTCTATGATGGCTCCCGTGCTCTCGTCGTAGACGGAGGCCACGCGTCCCTGCGCCATCTCGCCTGCGCAGTTTATCCTGACTTCCGCAAAACGCATCTTCAACTTGAAGTTGGAGAGTACGGGGAAGTTGACGTAGCCCGTACCGGATATGACGGCAGAGTCTGTGGCGTTATAGCCTATGCTGTCTATGTATATCCGGGTGCCGTTGGCGGAGAAGGAGTCGCCTATCTTCAGCACGCGTCCTTTCTCGTCAGCGGCGCAGTCGGTCAGTCCGGCCAGCTCGCCGCACTCCACGGTGTCGGCGGGGTTGGGCACCACAAAATCGAGCGTGTCGCTGTATGGCGCATAGATCGGGTTGCCGTCCCCGCCCACAAGATAATACTGCGCGCGCACCTGGTAGTGTTCGTTGTACTTCAGCCCGGTAATGTCGTAGGTGATGTCTTCCACCCCGACCATGGAGTATGGCGACCATGTGTCCTGGCTCCGTTTGCGCACCTCCACCACATAGCCCGCATACTTGTTGCGGACAGGCTCGTCGTCGAGCAGCCAGGAGGCCTCCGCACGGCCGTCCATGACGGTCACCGTGTCCATGTGCACGGTATCGAGTTCGGCTATCTCCTTGAATGCGGGGATCTGGCTCCTGACGTACGGATCTGGCACCTGCTTCTCTCCGCAGTTCACAAACGTGAAGACGGAGCTGGACCCTCCATTGGGGTAGCTGCTGCGGGGGTTCTGCCCTGTCCCGTCGTAGAGTGTGACGCGCCATGCGTAGGTGGTTTTAGGCGAGAACGGCATCGTCGCGCTCTTTTTAACCATGTGCATCGGCATATAAGTCATCGCAGAGTAGTAGCCCTGCATGGCGATGCCGGACTCCATGGCCAGATTAGGCGACACGCCCTCCGGCACCGGACATAGCTCGAACTTGTAGCAGTTGGCCTCGCCCGTCACAAACGGCAGCTGCCACGTGAAGTTGAGGGTCTGTCCATCACTCAGGCACAGGGAGTCGCCGTCCAATGGCGTTATCAGCTGCGGCGAAGCCCCCCTGTCTATGAAGTTGGTCAGGACGCACTCCCGGCTCACCGGTATGTAGCGGGAGTCGTTGGCATCCACCACCTGGTATATGAAGTTGTATGCTCCCTCCGGCATACAGCCGCTGCCGTAACGGGCATAGATGCCCGCCCCGCTTTGGGAGAAGAACTCGGCAAACAGACTCTCGCCCATGTCCATGTTCGGCTGGCCGGGCGTGAGGAAGAAGGGATTGGACATCGCGCCGAACATCAGTTTGCCGGTCATGGACTTCACCGTCAGCTTGACCGCCATGCGGTAGCTGTTCCGGTTCATGTCACGCAACAGCAGGTGGCACTGGAAGCGGCTTGTCCCCACATAGTCCTTCAGGCACGGCCCGAACGGCGGCGTCATCATCACGTTGATGTCTACCGGATAGACGGTCCCTATCTGCGCCGAAAGATCCGCGACAGGAGACAGCATCCCCAGCAACAACGCCAATACCAGAAAAATACGTTTCATTCCCTTATTCCCCTTCCTATTATATTTCATCTGTTTCTATCTTCAAAAGTTAATGCTATAAGTCAAAGTTGTGAGAAACTCATATTCATTGTCCCCCTTCACCATGCCACCCAGATATTTGGTGTAGCCACTGTTGAGAGAGAAGCAATGCCGTCCCAGTTTTTTCTTCGTTCCGTCTATCGCGTAAGAAAGGTTCCATCCCGAATTGAGCAAAGATCCGGTAGTCTCGCCCGACACCGTGTTCCAGTTATAATTGCAGGAGATGCCCGTAGTGAGCCTATTCCGGAAGAAGCCCTTATTCAAGGCCGCACCCGGTCCGAAATAGGAAGTTTCGGAGGAAGATGCGTCACTGAAACTTCCATTTAGGAAGAGAGACCACCCCATAGCCCAAGCCGCAATCTGTTGCGAGAAAGAGAGCCCACCCGAATAGAAATCGGAGAAAGAGGTAAGTTTATCTTCCTGAAATATATTGGCAGTCTGATAGGCCGCATTGCCGGAGATTACATCAACCACCGCCTCCGACCCGAAGGTGTAGGAGACAGAGCCCGACAACGAGCGGGAGAGCTGGTAGAAGTTAAGGCTGTCCAACGCATCCGTATAGTAAGGATACGAGACGGGCTTCAATTTCGTATAGGTGGTGAAGTTGGAAAACGAGAGCGATGCGTTCCAAGCCTTGCCCGAGCTATAGGAGGCGTTGGCGGAATAGACCACATGGTGCGTATCGTTTGCATTGTCGCCGTTGAGGTTGTTATACTGCAAGCCGAAGTTGCCGGAGAGGGTCAACTTGCCCTTCATCAACTTGACATTAGGAGCCAAAGTGAAGTTTTCCAAGTCGTTGGTGAAGTAATAGCCACCAAGCGTGGTGTAATAGGGAGCCACCCTCTCGTATTGGAGAGCGACGCCCCACACCTGGCCCTGATAGCCCAAAGCCGCATTACAGGCATCCACGTATCTCTCCGACACGTTTCTACCCAGGATGCGGTCCAGTATGTTGCCCGTTTTGGCAGGCTCGTCCTCTTCCGTCAGTATATTAGAGTTGTAGATAGAGACGGCATACTCCCCATGCACATAGAAATACTTCAAGAACTTCTGCGTCACAGATGCGGAGACTGCAGTATTCTCCTGAGGCGTAAGGTAGCACTCCATCGGGACCTCATCATCCAAAGAGTTCTTATCGTCCTCGCCATGGAAGAAGGTGACATTATATTCGCCGAAAGAGGCATCATAACCCACTTTGGCGGCATAGCCCATCCTCTTATAGGATACGGTGGAGTAGTTTTCCACCTTCGAGTCAAACTCGACAGCCTTCTTCAACCTACCATACATACCGGATATGTTCCAATTGCCCGGAGTCAGCTCCACCCCCACGCCGGTAAAGTCGTGGTCAGAAAGCGTATATTTCGACATCTCCATCACATTAGTACCCACCAAGAGGTGGACCCACTTATAACGAGGGTCCAGCTTAAACCTATTGAAAGGCTGAGTGTATGACTTCTGCGTATTGCTATACGAGAAGGAGAACGGCATACTGATGCCCCACAAATTGAAGTTCAAATTACCGTTCAAGAACATGGCATAAGGATCTCGGTAAACGAGACTGTCACTACCCGAATAAAAAGAGTTGGAGAACGACAGTCCGCCATTCATCGTCAATCCCTTCTTGAAACTAAACTCATCCAGATTCTGCGACGTGGAGGTGATGGCTGCCTGCATACGCACAGACACACCACCCAACGCCAGCATCACCACCAACAACGCAACCTTCAGCGCAACCACCCCCTTCTCCATTCTCAAACTATTCATATACATTACCCCTTACCTACTTTATCCTTCACCAAGACCCTTCCTGATACAGCCCACTACTTCGTGATCATATACGTTCCATACGAATCATGTTTCGTTTTGACATAGACTACAATCACTTCAGATTCCTTGTTTTCGGTATCGAACATACTATCTTTAAACTTAACGACTTTATTATACACGGTTTTTCCTGACGCATCATATAAAGAGCCAGATTGGGCAATGTAAGAGCCCGCCAGAGTCTTCTCATGCCAAGAGGTGACACCGTTCATGTGATAAAGATACAAATCACAATCCATATCACCGGAGAGGACAATCGAGATGTTAGAAAATCCGTCCGCATCATCATAGATATTCACGGCAAGAATGTCCTTCCGCCTATCCACTCCACCATCATACAAGACAACGTCATCATAAGCTATCTTCAGCCCATAGACCTCCGTCTCATAACGGCAACCCTTGAAGAAAGAAGACATCTGCACATCAAATTCACTCCATACCTTGTCTGCGGTCTTTTGGGAAGACGACCCCGTATTGTCATTCAATTTGACAAGCGTGATATGGTTGGCAAGCGACTCGCTAATGCCGTCTATCAGATTAAACTTGTCCGTAAAGAACTTATCCGGCACAACCCGAGTATCTTCCAGATGTTCCAAAACGGCCCTATCGGCAGGCTTCCCGGCCGCAATGTCAAAGATATACATACGCTTGTCGAGCTCTTCAACACGCGAATCCACCTCTCCACTCGCATTCATGAATTTATAGGAGACGCTGTCGAACGCAGATTCAGGCCCGCAGAAGTCTATCAGAGCAAGAATATCGCCATTGTGAGACCAAGAAGAGGCCAAGAAGTCATATCTGCTAACACTAATGACATCCCTATTGAATCGGAGAGAAGTATCCCGCATACAACCATTCGCATCCTTCACCTCATACTTAAACACGGTGCCAGTATCGCCCACAATAGGGATGAAACCCGACTCCGAATCAAAAACCGCACCCGCATAACCAACACCCTCCGACGAATAAGAGACACCGCCCGTCAACGAGTAAAGATAAGGAGGAGTACCGCCCGTCACATTCTTGGCAGACACCGAACCCACATTCAGATCGTTGGACGCTCCCTTACCTCTACACAAGGAAGAAGAGGCCGCCGTCAACACCAACCGTTCAGGTTCTTTGATGGTGACCACCGTATCCAGAGCAAACGTATCGCCCAAAACCTTATGGCAACCCAAATCATCGACCAATGTGAAGTAATAATCGCCCGGTTCGAGATGTTCCACCGAATAAACATGGAGAGGCAACGCATCCGGCTCTTCCGACTTCCAATCTGTCAGATCAGATGCTTTAATTGTCCAAGACTTCACACTGCCAACCGCCGTCGTATCACCCCACCTATTTGTACGCCTCAACGTATACGGAGATTTTCCTCCTGTGATAAAGAGCTCTATCTCTCCATCATCCGCACCCTTACAAGAGACATTTGTGGAGAATTTGCGGGTCATGCCAATCGTCTTCACCGTGTCAACAACCATCACCTTCACATAACCACCGCAGCCAAGCGAGCCATCGTCATTCATCTCATAGACAAATATGCCATGGTTTCCGACAGACAGATTCAACGTCAGGTCGTTGTTGGCATCGGCCTTCACACCATCCAATATCACACCAAAAGAATCGTCGACACAAGCAGTCACATCGTCACGGCAAGGGCTATAATGTTCCTTCACCACATAAAGTCCATGGTAAGAACGGGCATCGTTGCCCACATGCACCTTCAGTTCCGAGCTAACCTCCCCATGGCACCTTGCCGATGCGGTATCGGCGCTGAGTACCACCCGTGTCTTCACATCCTCCCGAGAAGCCGCCTTGACAATACAGCCCTTCTCGTCCATGACCGTCACCAAATAGGAACCTGGGGTCAGGAACTCACTCCTACCCCAACCTGTCTTCGTAGAAGGATCATATTTTGCGGCAGCACCAGCCAAATAGCCATCATCAAATGCGCCGCCATTCTCCATCTTAACCGTATCCACAAAAGTATATAGATATTCGCCCCAACCACCTTTGGCATAAGCGACCATCTGTCTCTTCTCCGGGTTGCAATCATCACCCAAACCTAAATAACGTACGGAATCGATAACCAAAGCATCTGCCGGCTTCCTAATCTCAATCGTATCATTATAGACACATCCGGCAGAATCGGCCAACTGCACAGCATACCAAGTAGCCGGCAGATTGGACAACGTTTGGACCCCTACATCTTGATAGTTGCCCATCGCATCAAACCAAAACTTCTCCAAGTGGCTACAACTCCATACCGGCACTATCAACGAATCGCCATTGAGATAGTAGGCCTCTTCCGTAACATCGGAGCTATCAGGGAGGACAATGCCGAGCTGTGTCTTTCCGGCAACTTCCTTTCGGTAATCCGGCAACTCCATCCACTCCCCATTCTGCAAGATGCTCCAATCCATGGAAACAAACTCTTCTCCATATATCAAATCTGCCACAGATTCGTCCATTGACTCCAACTCGCCATCACCAGTCTTTAGCCACAACTTATTCTCATTATTTATCAGATTGATGCGTGTCATAACCGGTTTGTCATCATACGAAACCGGCTCATAATGATAAGTTGTCACCTGCTCTCCCAATATCGTAGTTTGCTCTTTCTTTAAACCACAGAGATAACATACGTCATATCCGTCCGTCACCTTCACGAAAGAAGAATCCCGTTTCAACATATACTTAGGATATTTCGGCTTCACACCACGCACCGGCAACACAGACATCACACCATCCGAGTACGAAGAACAGGAGATCTGCATGGTGTCGACCAGGAAGTTCACATTTAGAGGTCTAGACACCGTCACCTTCTTCACAACCGAATCGCGACAGCCTTCCAATGACGTACGGCAAGTGACATAATACGTCTCCGGCAACAGATCCTTATACGAATATGTGGATTCCGACACCTGTGTCGGAGTAGCATCTACCGCCTTCAGTTCGGAGACAATGGTCTGGTAGCAGTGATAGTAGGCCACTGTAGTGTCTTTGAATGTATGCATCTCCACCCTGTCTTTTATCAGATTACCGACACTGTCGGTCACAAAGACTGTTTTATAAACCGTATCCGACTTGATATAGTCAATCGTATTGTCTACCTTGTAGATTGTATCCAACGCAACATGGTCAATAATCGTATCCATCCTATAAACCGAATCAACTCTGACTATATCAATGACCGTATCGACAGACACCGAGTCGCAAAACAGTGCTTTCCTATCAACATAGTGTTCAAACCTATAAGTTGCACCAGGCTCTCCACCCTTCAAAGAGAATGCGACGACACCATCCGTGCTATACGGACATTTCAGCCGAAGCTTAGACAACTTAGTATCTACCGCAACCTCATACGTGTCAATTCCTCCCATCCTGTAAACGGTCTTCGCCGATTCGCCACAGACATTTCCGGAAGTGACCGTATAGTCGCCCTTCGACAAACTATCGACAGAATAATAGGAACAATCACCGACCACCGAGTCGGCCTTCAGAGTGGCAACCATAGAGTCGCCCATGGCCACAGTGACCTCCAACCCCTTACTTGCTCCCTCCAAGTGGAAGTTCATGAATCCATTCGGATCGGAGAAACAAGTCATGCCCTTCGTCGAATCCAAATTGGAAGCGAATGCGAAATCGTTCACCAAGGATTTTATCTCCAGCGTGGAATCCAGAAGAGAAGGACATCCATCAGCAGGATAGCCTACAAAGAACCTATATTTGCCGGGAGCCACGTTGTCTACAAGAATTTTGGAATCCGAGCTATCAGCATCGACCACATCCAGCAGCTTCGCTTCAGAGCCCAACTTCTCCAATGTGAAATAAGGAGCAACCATTTCAGAAACGGAAGAGAAAGAGACCTCCACCCGCGCATTGTCATGTCCCTTACACCTCTGATATGGATCATATTGGAAGTTCTCTATCTTCGTCGTATCAGCACCGGAATATTCTATTTTAAACGTATCCGACTTGATTTCGCATCCGTTTCTATCCGTCACCCTGCACCAGCATGACACACCCTCCGGCAAACCTTTCAAGGTATCGCTACCCATCGACTCCTGTACCGTGAGTTCATCCTCGCCTACCGTCAACATATGCCATTCATACAGATAGGAAGGGACGCCCGCATGTGTGTTGGTCCGTATCTGCGCATCATGCGATTTTTCACAAAGCGTCTTCGTAGCAGAGAACGACACTTTAAACGTATCCGGTTTGACAACGTCAACATGACGCTGCAGATTGTCAAGACCCGCCGTACAATCCTCGGCTCCTTGATAAAAAACCCTCACATCATATTGATCAAACTCCAAGCCGGAGAATAGAATAGTGTCATTTGCAGATGCAGAGACCACCTCTTTCACCAAAGCGCCACTCCTACTCAACGCCACACCAATGTTGGAAGCATATGCGTTACCCGAATAAAAGACCTTCACATCGCCCGTTTCCGAGCCGAAGCAGTTCAACGAATTGATAGCCACTGAATCTAACTTCAAGCCCAATTCGCCGGAAGCGACATTGACCAACACGGCACTTACCGTATCGGAGAGCGCACTACACCCTATATTATCGGTAACCGTAGCAAAGAAGCGTCCGGCCCCTACATTTGTCAGGACATACGGAGCAGAAGATTCCTGCTTCATCGGATTAGCGTTTTCATTGCCCCAAGCAAACGAGTATGGAGCGGAGCCTCCGCCCACCTCAGCCAGCAGAAAAGCATTGACGCAATCCTTCCCCTCCTTCCTCAGTTTTATTCGGACGGAATCGGTGGCTATATGAACTGTTTTATCTATTCCGTCAGAACAACCATTTACCGTCGAATAATAATGGAACTTATAATCGCCGGCCGTCAGATGGGTAAGATTAATCACCGAATCATGCATCAACGTAACAGGCGATTCGCCATCCATATAATATTGGTTTTTAGCAGCTCCACCCTTAATCTCGATAGAGATATGCGCCGTATCGTCGGTATAGCATGGTAAGAAATCCGTCTTATCCAAAAGCTCTATTCGATAAGGTTCGATGCCCTTCACCTCGAAATCAAAATACGACCTCGCCCCCACACAAACATCCGAAATCCGGATTCTATACTTTCCTGCCTTCATATTGGAGAATGCATACTGAGCAGACTGTCCGGAAGAGGAGGACGCATACAATGGATTGATGCCGCCTTCCGCAATAAACCCATCATCATCATCTATATGCAGCAGGGCTGCCAAATGATGACTAGACCAACCGGAAGCAATATTAATCTGTGCAAATCCGTTCGGTTCAGACAGGCAGGTGAGATCTTTGATTATCCTTCCATCTTCCGACAAAGGCAACAGCGTCTCTATCTCGACTGTATCCAGCGCGACAGGTCCACCAAGTTCACAGTCTATCCCTCCATAATAGAGTTTGATTTGATAAGAACTAGGAGCCAGACCTTCAAACTTTATTTTTTCACTTCCGTCAACCATCCGCTTTCCTATCAACTTACCGGAAGAGAGGTCGGTCAATGCAAAAGTAGCCCGATAGCCGGATTGTTTGTCTGCCCAAGCCTGAACAGAAGCATTATCCACTCCGATACAATACTGTCCATCCACTTTCTTATTAATCTTCGGCACGGAGAGTTCCGAAGCATTCAGCAGTTTAATAGGCAAAGACAATGTATCACATCCGTTTTTCGCAATCACATCACATATATATTCCGCATCATAATTCACCTCCGCATTCGATATCTCCAATTCAGGCAATTCCGTCATCAACTCTCCCACTCCCGGAATTTTCCATAAATATTCAAACTCATTCGACTCTCCCTTCGCAATGACATTAATCACCGTAGAGTCGGGTTCACAACCCACTATATAATTGGCTTTCAACGTATCAGGACCTTCAATAGTGGCGTCAATTATCTTATAATCGAAACAGCCTTCCACTTGAGAGTCATAATGGAAAGAATAAAGTCCTTGGGATAACGATTCATATTTAACCTTGGCAGGCAATTCGGCAAACTTCTTGCTTTCTAACCCTTTCACCCACAAAACAGAGTTATCGGGAATGCCGCCGGAAACCAATATTTCTACATAATCATCCGTTGATTTGGCACAATCCAAAGATTTAGAATAAGACAAGATTTTCATGTCATACGGTTGGACAGATGGTAATACGACAGTCACAGAATCAGAATGCAAACGACAGTTGTCTTCCGCGAATACACAATAAGACCCTCCCGGCAATGCTACTACATCAAAGAGCGCAGATTCGTCGGACACATTAGACGGAGACAATGGATTACCATTGAGTGTAACCCCATATCCAGAATCCCAACCGTCCACACGGAAATGGATTGCTCCATTAATTGGATTCAGACAAGTGACCGCATCAAATTTTATATTTTCGACAGAGAGAGATTGCGTCTTCGCATGGATAGACAACGGCTCGTTCACGTCAGAGAGAGCTGCGATACAATCTTCCGTACCGTAATAAGCGGTCAGTTGGTAATCCAACGGTTCAAGACCGTCAAACAAGAGTGGCCCCATAGCAGCCGTTCCGGAACGTTTGTACTCCCTCACGCCGAAACTATAATTAGCAGAGGTCAGCACAACAGTTACCGCCTGGTTCGGATTCGGCGTCGAGAGATTAACGGTAACGGTACCATTATTTCCGTCCATACAGGTTTCGTCCGTCGAAGTATAGGAAACAGAAAGTCCTGTAAGGGAAGTCTCCGGCTCCACCTCTGCGGTTCTAATCAATTGTCCACATCCATTAGCCGGATTAATCAGACAGACATAAGAACCGACACCAACATTCTTCAACGAGTCACCGGTCTGGTCTGTGATATAATCAGCATAATCAAACCACTGATATTTGTAGGGAGCCTCCTCTCCCGAAACATGAGCCACGATAACAGCCTCACACCCAAGGCCGAGCACCTCCAACGTGGCAGCCATCGTATCCGGACCTTCCACCTTCAGTGGAATCATAGACATATCCTGACAGCCTTCTGTCGGAGAAGTGATGAGAATCTGATAGTCGCCCTTCTTTCTATGGTCAAAACGGAGCGTCTCACCTTTGGAGTGACGGCCCATATCCTCGTCGTTCAGACGCAGATCGAACAGATCACCGGCACCGCCTTCCACCCTAAATTCGAAGAAGGCTTCCGTCCCTCTTGCACAGCGTACGGACAAAAGAGAATCGACAATCGATATCGTATAAGGATTGACAGACTGGACTTGCAGCGTCAGGGTGTCGATATCCGAACATCTGTCCGAAACGATGAAATCATAAGATGCACCGGCAAGGGAGTCATATTCTATAGTAGCAACAGAATCATCGGAGAGAGTCCAAGACTTCGCCTCCTTCTCCACTCCATCCAGCCGATATTCCCAATCACTCTTCCACCCGGCCACGGAGATTCGGACCATAGCATCCGGCCTTGTCATACATTTATTCATCGTCTGCTTGTCCACTTGCATAGAAAAGCCTTCATCAACTACAGACTTATAGAAATAAACAGTCTTGTCATCGAACGAACGGCAATCGCCATCCTTCACCCAACAACGCAACCTAGTAGAGTCACCCTTAGCCAACGAGGCATCAAAGTAGTGGCCATCCACCACACACTCGCCCTCGAATGTGACACCTGCCACCTCCGTTGTCAATTCTACTAACGAAGTACTGTTTTTACAAACGACGCCGGCATCTTCCAATCCGCCGAACGGAACATTTCCTGTCCCCGATACCCGCTCAATGATAGTCAAAACCGTATCCACTCCACAAGTGTTGGTTACGGTCAGTTTCATCGGCACTTCCGCCCGACGTGAATAGATATGGAAACGAGCCGGGTTGGCCGCATCATCCAATATTCTTACACTATCCACCTCCGTTGACCACTTGTACTTATAGGTATTAGCTTCCAACGTAGACAAACCAACCAATTCCACTTGCGCTGTATCGTCACGACAAACCACATCGTCGGCCAACTGCAAACCAAACTTAGCATCCGCAAAGCTGCAATCCACTTCGTAGGCTCCCGCACAATAAACCTTATCTCTCGGCACAAAACGCTGGTCGTCGGTAACAGGTGTCGTTCCCTCCGGAATCATCTTCACACTCTTGTCGCCCGGCAAGGCAACGTTAAGAAGAGCGATGTTTTTTCCAAAGCCTCCATTGTCCGACAAGGTAGAGACGAAATATTGTTTTTCCTCATCATAACTTCCATCCAATACGCCACCCAACGCAGAGGCAGGAAGCAGCACGTCATGCTCTCCCATGTGCCAATCATCTACCAATGTCTGCGGATTTACGATATAGACATTATAGTCGGAAACAAACGCAGCGTTCGGAGCGTCCGAATTCTCCATATATCGCCTCATCTCGTTCACATTCAGAATATTTCCATGCATCGTCACAGATGCCATTTGCGATATGTAAACATCTCCATATCCGAATTCCCCTTCCGAAAGGGTATTGTTATATAAGAAATAGGAAATTTTTCTCTGTTTGGATGCAAACGGACCATACAAGGAGATGGAGGTATTGTTCGCCAAGAAAGTGGAGTTCTGAATCACACCCGACCCTTCCGACAACAAATAGAGTCCATTCGCATTAGACCGGAACGTCGACTTATCCACCATCACATAATGGCTATCGGCAAGAGATCTTGACGAATGGGACAATGCCGTGTATTCCATAGAATCAAAACGGCATTCTGACACGAGCAAAGAATCTGTACCGGAATACACACCCACATAATTGTGAGCGAAAGAGCAGTGGTCCAGTTTATAGTAAACACCCTCCACATTACTAGAAGAGAGAGTGAGTGCCGCACTGCTACCTCTCGACACACATGAAGAACCCTCAAACTCCACTCCATATATATTGTTCCAGCCTGCGATCTTTGGTGATATGTTCATCACATAATATCCATTATCCCGTCTATTTCCATAAGCGGCACCCACCGAACCGGGATATGCAGCCTCTACCGACACATCATCTCCTTTATAATCGGCAGTCAACAAAGTATGGTTGACAAAAGGATCGGACAAAGCTCCCGTCCGCGCATCAGAAGGATAACCACCGTCCAGATTGACAAGTCTGACGGTGTTATAGGCGCGGAACCGGCTATCCGTCAATCTACCATAATTGTCCACCATCGGAGTGTACCGACCTTCCGCAATGTGGAAGGTGGCCCCGTTAGGAACAATAGGGAAATATTGGGCGAAAGTGGTATCAGACATGGCATTCTCCCATGTGCGTCCCGTTCCGTCGCCGGATGCCTTCTGCTTCACATAATAATCAACGAAAGTAGGGAACTCGTATGCTCCCACACAACTGGTATCCTTACGAAGGAAACCACGTTGGTCCACATCTACCCGACGCATCTCCCTCGGGATGGACAACACCTCACCTCCGGCAAAGGCGGACGCAACGACAGCGACGGTCGGCGTGTAGCCTTCGTTCAGACGAAGTTTTCCCATAAAATAATCCGGATGGGAATACACGTAATCGCCATCCAACACATTTTTCATTTCCGTAGGGTCCATCAACATATCTTTAGACCCGGCAATCCAACTGTTCCGCACGTCACAGATGTTGTAGTCCGTCTTCGTATTCATGACAGAACCTTCTGCCACAGCAAACGGACTTCCTCCATTACCGACCATGATATTACCGAACATCTCCACATCCGCACGATAGGCAGATGAGAAGACCACCATTCCGTCACCATTGTCCGTCTCCACATTCCCGTTACCGGTAAAGGTGTTGTTCACCAGAGAGAGCGAAACCTTCCCTTGCGCCTCCGATGACCGGAGATGGAACACGCTTCCCCTAAAACTCCTATTGGAAACGAAAGAAGAATTGACAAACGAAGCCTCACCATCCGAAAGGTCTGCCACACCACCATGTGTCGACTCGTAATCCCGGCCGCAAGATGCGGAAGTCACATTAAGTTCGAACGAAGACGAATTGACATTCAACAAAGCACTGTCCAATTGGAACACCGCACCATTTGTCGCCACGTTCTCATAAAAATAGCAATTGTCTATAGACACATTCCCCAACTTTCCCTTAATGGCAGAAGCCACGTTGTTTTTCATCACACATCGTTGCATATTCAACGACGAGCGATTCAGATTCACCGCTCCATAATCGCAATTCGCCGCTCCGCTTAAAGTCAAGCCATAGAGCGACAGGTTATGTTTTCCATCCGTATAGAGCAACAGAGGCGCATTGTCTTCCGTTTTATCCACAACAACAGACTCCAAATGTCCATACATGCTGAAATAATCATTTTCACCCAAATCGGCAGTCAACAGGGTTTCATACAAATCCGGACTGCTCGGAGTACCGACCACCGTCACCGTATCCGGATAACCACCGACCAACGTCACCGAGGCATTGAACTCATATCCTTTTCCTATCTCCCTTACCTTCTGCAACGGCACATATCTACCGGCAGCGACATGGAAGGTGTCTCCATCATAGACGAATGGCAAATAGGCTGCAAAATCTTCGGGCGACATGGCATTCACCCAGTCGCTACCATCACCGGTTCCGTCCACCTTCACGTAATAGCCGTTGCGGCTATGCTCCGGACGAACCACCAGATTCAACGAAACGATGCTGTCGCACCCCTGCCAAGTACGCAAGGTGTCTTTATATTCGATTCGGCAAGGTTTTGACGAAGAGAATATGGTATCGCCAAATGTATAACTCTCGGCCAACAATATAGTATCAGAGACGGTCGCATATACAGGTGTACATTTCAGCTCATACGCACCCATACAAGTCTGTTCCAAACGGGACGCACCACGTTGGTCTTCCGTCACGGTAGTCTCCGTGAGCGGGAAACGGATGAAGGTACCGTCCGGTAGACGGTCCGTCTTCAAAGCCACAGTAGGAGTGAAACCGCCGTTGTAAGAAAGGACAGGGGTGAAAAGGTGTTTCTCCGAATCGTAAGTGCCTTCAAAAAGGCTAGTGAGATAATATTCTTCTGTTTCTTTTTCTGTATATGCGCAAGCGTTACAAATTCCATCATTCAAATTAAAAGGTCTAATATATATATTTGTCTCATTATCAGGAATCCAAGTTGACATATCATAATTCTCAGTCTGAGGATTCGTTCTTATTACATTCATTAAATTATTTGTAATTTCTTTAATTGAATATAATTCAGACAACATCGCATACCCTCTATTCTCGCCCTCTGATCTATTTCCCAAAATAATATTACCGTACAAATTTTGACTTTGAGCAATTCCCTGAATAGGCACTAAACCTAACACATCATTTCCTACTATCGTATTATTTGTCAAATTCAAAACGGAAGCATATATTATTTGATACGTTTCATTATTAGCCAAAGTAGAGTTTCTTACGGATAGAGAATAAGAATAAATCAGAGGACGACGTTCATCCACAGCAACATTCTTACCGTTTTCCATGAACGTACAAGAATAAATTTCTGTAGGCCCGGTTCCCTGAATATATATCATTTTCTTATTCTTCTCGAACAGAGAATACGCCACCTCTGTTGTTTGTGTACCTTCCCCATATATACACCAATCTTCATTCTCCTCAAATAGACAACTATCAATGCTCATATATGGAGCATTGTTGGCAATAACCTGCGATTGATTTTGTCCAAACTTAGATTTAGAGATCGCATTCTCTTTTTTGTCTGAATTATACAAATAGACAATACCTTCCGAACAATCATTCTTCTCAAAATTAGAATTAGATATATGCAGCTCTGTATTATTTATGCACTTAACATTAGCATTATTATTCACCGCATTCACAGAATCCAACATCACCACCCCTTCAGAAGCCGCAAAGACAAGATTACCAACATTTTTTTCAAAATCACAACCAACTATCGTAGTTGTTTTCACATTAGGCACCTGAATGGCATAGCTTCTGTTCTTGCCGAAATCGGTATGTGTTACATTCAACACCGCATCTTCATATAGCAAAGTTATCGCACTCGAACAATTCTCGAAACTTGAATTATCCACCTCCACGTGTTGATTGTAAACAACTCCCAACACGCCATACGAACCCGCATTCAGCACATTTATTCCATCCAACCGGATATTCACCGCCTTTTCTTTTGCATAGAAAACATTGGAGGCATTATCGTCCGTTCCTGTTACGGTCATTTTCAGTCGGCCATTCTCATCCTTACTTTCTTCCACCTCATCATCGCCCAGAATATCACCATCAAAAACAGTCTTATAGGTATCTGGCACAGAGACCGCACCCGTCAAGGCATCGGCAGGATAACCACCTATAATAGAGACATCACTATTAATAACATAGCATAAATCACTCTTTTTTATGGGTTTATTTAGATTCACATCATAAACAGGCATATACCTACCTTCCGCCACATGGAACGTCACGCCATCGGGCACCAAAGGCAAATAGAGTGCGAAATCCTCGCCGTTCATGGCGTTCTCCCAGTTGCGTCCGGAACCGTCGCCGGTGGCCGTGGTCTTGACGTAGTAATTCTTGCGAGAGAGGTCTAACAAACATGACTCACAACAGACGGGATCGGAAAGATTGCTGGTCTGAATACCCCCGTAAGTAGCAGTGGCTGAAATGCAGACCTTCTCTCTTCCCGCCATCTTTGTCCGGGGAAACGAATAGTTGAAATTACCATTATCGTCCGTAGTTACACTACCGAGAAACTCTTCTGCTGTTTGGTTCGTTCCCGTTGTGTAGAACAACTCCACTGTTGCCACACTGTCCACGTGCCCCTTCACCTTCAAATCCGACCCCGAAATTTCTATGCCATCAATCGTCGGAATGGCCAGTCTTCTAAAATTCGAAATGGCCAGACTGTCCGTCGCAAGAAAAATATTACGGGAAATAACAGGATGAATCCGCACACTGTCCATCTGAATTGCATTTCCTCCGTTTCCATCAAATAAATTATCCCGAATGACAATTAATGGATCCACTGTTGTTTCAATACCAAAATCATAAAAATTAGGTCGCAAATAGACGGCGCCAGCCTCGTTCGGCACTTCATCTATACCAGAACTACCAAACCGATTGTTTTCCGCCACCAATGTATCACTTCCCCGATCATACAAACCGAACCCTTTTGCAATACCGTCTTTCGTTGCACCTAAAAAATCATTATTCTGAATCAACGTATAATCTGCATCTGTAATTACACCCTTGAACGGCTGTCCCTTTATTCCGAACTTATTATTTTTCAAACAAAGTTTCGAATGTTGCTTCGTCCCTTTTTGACGATACAGATACACATCTTGAACTGTTGCTCCATAAAATTCAGAATTAGTAATTGACAAATCAAATCCTGTCAATTTCACATACACGGAATAAGAACCCGCGCCATATACCTGACACGAATCAATCTCTGCGACTGAATGGCAATCAACTCCTCCAAACTGAAAAACGCTATTCACATTGTTTTTCACCATGCAGTTCTTTATTACCATAGAATCGGCATCGCCATTTAGCACAAATTTGTTATTGTAGAACTGACTATTCAAAATTTTCATTTTCGAGGTATATCCACTCGTCCCTCCAATGACGACAGTGCCATTGTCCGTAAACACACAATCCTTAATATTTAGTTCCCGCCAAGAATCACTCATTTTTTTCGAACTGAAAATCCGATTAGAGATAGAATCGCATGTGGATTCCTGCATATCTATCTTAATCCTATTCCCGCAGACACAAGCAAAATCATAACTATTCTCAAACACAGAGTTTTTTACCACAAAATTTGTCTCCGTCGAATCAAAATTCACAATCACTTTATTGGAAAACCGTTCGGTATCACCGAATCGAATCTTAATGTTCTCGAAAGAGAACACATCCATTTTTGTGTTTGGAAGGCTAAACATTGTCATATATTGAGAAGCCGTAATGGTAACTCTGCCCTCTGTAAGTGCACCATCTATCCTAACCGAAGATTTCACGTCAATCGTCGAATCTAACACAATGACAGATGAAACCGGCAACTCGAAGCGAACAACGGAGACTTCGGATTCTCCGTTGGCACTCTCTACCGCCCAACGCAAGGAGCCATCTCCCGCATCGTTGGTGTTGGTCACCGTGAAGGTTGATGCTGACAGCATCTGATTCATCAGACACGACAATATCAACAACAGAAACACTCTTCTCATATCATTTCAATTTAACTATTTAATCTAATCGACTATTTCCCCCGATTATCTATTTCTTTTTCACAAAACGAGCCACCTTTTCCTCCTCACCATCCATAACCACCAAATGGTATATGCCCGGCTGAAGAGTAGATACGTTTACCTCCGGGCTAGCG
>Ga0172377_10002275_pt1 | contig 19612 bp, 20 predicted proteins | sample Pumphouse3metaG_FD_119749 | JGI IMG/M metagenome (GOLD analysis project Ga0172377, IMG submission 119749) | Leachate microbial communities from a municipal landfill in Southern Ontario, Canada - Pumphouse #3 metaG | ecosystem: Engineered > Solid waste > Landfill > Unclassified | place: Canada...
AGTCCCTGCCCGTTCACAAAAAAGTCTTTCGCTGTAAGATGTAAAAAAAGTGTAGTGCCAGCCGACCACTTAAGTCGTTGACTATCAACATGTCAAATTTTTGAGTGCGAAAGATGGGTTAGAACAAGGCTGGCTGTGTTCGCAAAGGTTATTGGCCAATCTGTGCAGGGGCGCGACAAAAAAGTCGTCCAGAAAGCAACCTATCTCAATCGTTTCAGTTGACATATCAAGTTAAATCCAGTATGTGCCGATCAATAACTTATTTACAGCTGTCAGCTTGGTGGGCCAACCTACCTTTGCGCCCGACGCTCTGACGCCAGTTTCGACGCCATGCCGATACGCTATGATTTGCGTGTTGCGTTTGATCTCCCGACTGACCGTCTAATGGTGTACTCCCATCTGTGCCGCAATACGACGATGCGATTTTCCATATGATTCAAGACAGAAACACTCAGCTCAATGATTCGACTGCTTTTTTCAGGTTAAAAAACATCGATTCCGGGAACTATGGCATCATGTCTTTTCAGAGTGGTTCGAAGCATTTCAATTGGAACTTCGCGCGAAGGAATACCATTTTTTACCGCCAACGCCGCTACTGCTCCGACAGCCTGTCCCATGGCCATGCACGAGGCTTCAACCCGCAGAGCTGAAAACGCTGGTTGATCACTTGATATGCAACGTCCTGCCGCGGTAATGCGACTGCTTCCTTTCGGGATTAATGCTCCAAGCGGAATGGTCGGGATTACGCCATCCGCGAGAAATTCATGATGAATTCCATTTTCGTGATGAATGTCGATGAAATAAAGAGTATAAGCGATGGCGTCATCATATTTTATGCCCTTCAGGTAATCATTGTGAGTTATGGTTTTTTCGCCGACAATACGCCAGGTTTCTCTGATTGAGGTTGCGTCTGGCATCGCTTCAATGATGCTATTTGCACATCCCGGCAACGTTCTTATGAAACGCAACAGCCTTAACAGAGATTGGTGCGCTTGAATGTCAGCTTCGCTCAGTTCTGCCGAAGTTGCAGATGATGCGTTTAGAATATGTTGCAGATTAAAGCCGCGTGCGCGCAAAAAATCGAAGAAGGGACGTTCTTTGAAACAGTAGTCACATTTTTTAATTTTACCGTCTTTCAGTGCTTGCTGATATTCATTTTCGATCTGAATTTTATCCAGGCTGTTAATGTCGTATCCTGAGAACTTGAACATCAAAGTTCCCGGCTGACGGGTTTCTCCGATACGACGTTCCAGTCCTAGCATTCCTACGATATCAGCATCGCCGGAGCAGTCGATAACTTCTTTGGCATGGATTATGCGCCGGACGTTTTTACCTGTGGTTGTTAAAATCCATTTGCCATTATGTTCGTCAATATCGGTGGCGATCTCATGATAATGGATTTTTACGTTGCATTTATGACACTCTTCTTCGGCTATCAGAGCATAAATATGCGGGTTTAAATGCACATGATAGCTAGGGCGGAGGGGATTGGGAGTCATAAAATCAGGCAAGGGAATGCTATCCAGTTCTTTGTTTTTCTCGATCAGCTCCCATCCGATTCCCTTGATGATCTGTCGGTTTCTGGAATAGAAATAAGCGGGGGCTGGAACTGAACCGGCGGTTATGGTTCCTCCAAGTTTTCCATTCTTTTCTATGATTGTTGTTTCAGCGCCTTCCCGGGCTGCCTGAAGCGCGGCAATAACTCCGGCGGTTCCTCCGCCGACAACCACAACGTCAGTTCGCTCAATATAGTCTTTGAGTATTTTGTTCATTATTCCTCCCATTTTGAATCTGCTACTATTTGTTATTTATCTATAATTCGAGAAAAAAGTTAAAGATTGACTTGATATTAATGAGACAACCTATTGGCATGCAATTCCTCACATGAAGACGAAATCATGTAATTTACATCCAGCTCAACAGGTGATAAGTGAAAATACACTAATGGTGTAAGGAAATCAATTCTATTGGCTGAACTTCTTTAATTGGAGCAATTGTACTACAATGTTAAACGTTTTTAAAACTGGACAAGATGACATTTGACATGGCTCGGGCGAAGTTTTGCCGCGGGCTCTTTTTATTGGTTTTGTGACAGATCAGACAGATCACAAAGTTTCCTGAAAATTTCCCTTGCAAAAGTTCTTTTTCTGCTCTATGATTATGTAACCATAATTAAGGAGAAGACACTCATGAAAAATTTTAAACTTCTTTTGTTCTCACTGTTTTGTTTTGCGTTGGCACTTTCGGGAGCAGAGCAGGTCAAGGAGCTGAAAGTGCTTACCATCGGTAACAGCTTTGCAAACAGTATCTTCAGATCGCTTCCAGCCATTGTCGAAGCTGATCCTTCCTGCAAGCTCACCTTGGTTTCCGCCAATTTGGGAGGTTGTTCGCTGGAACGTCATTGGAAAGAGCATCTGAAGTCGGAAAAAAATTCCGAGCATAAACCATACTCCAAGCACTCCCTGCGGGACCGGCTGATTCAGGAAAAGTGGGATATCGTTACTATCCAGCAGGTCAGTCATAAAAGCTGGCAACCGGAGACCTATCAGCCATATGCTGAAAACATCATTGCGTTGGTGAAGCAACTTGCGCCCACTGCCGAGATTGTTATCCAGCAGACTTGGAGCTACAACGCAGGAGACAGCCGCCTTTCTCCTGAAAAGTGGAAAATGAATCAGCAAGAAATGTATGATAAACTTACCTACAGCTACCTTGCTCTGGCGAAGAAATACAATTGTCGGGTGATTCCTTCTGGCATGGCCGTCCAGCTTTACCGGGAAGCAATGGGAACGAAGTTAATTGCCATTAATCCTCTTGCTCTGGCAGCCATGAAGGAGCCGGAGGTTCCCGACAACAATGATGTGGTAGGCAATTTCTTTTGGCGTAATAATAAAAAAACAGGAAAAAGTTCTCTGGTCGCGGATTGGATCCATATGAACGATTCCGGTAAGTATTTACAGGGACTGGTTTGGTATGGCTTCTTATTTGGCAAAGATCCCAATGAAGCCAAGTATGCTCCCAAGGGAATGAACGCGGAAAAGGTCACACTGCTGAAAAAATGTGCAGCAGAGGCAATTGTCCAATTTCCTCAGATGAAGAAGTAAAAATATACACGAAATTAAGTCTCTGCTCGCTTTTGGCGCAAGACAAGAAAATTAAGAAGATGTTAAAAGGTTACTAATGTCAGGTCGTCGGTTCAAGCCCGACTTCCGGTTCCAATCTTTTCTTTATCCTCAAAAAGCCGTAAAACAGTATAACGCGCACTTTTCTCAGCCAAGTTCAGAAGTTTCGACCAACGCATAAATTTTGTCTATTGGGAATTAATGTTATGACGAAGTCTCAAATACGGTTTCTGACGACATTATACCATCCGAACGCGATAAACCCCAAGGTAGGGAGCATGCCGGCGATGAAAGGATTCATAATTCCCTGTTTGCCAAGCATCAGGAACCCCATCGAAACAATATAATAGACCACGATAATTACTACTGAAGATATAACCGCCGCCATAATGCCGGATCGTTCATTTTTGGTGGCGAGCGGGATTCCGAGAAAAACGGCGAGGAAGCAAGACCATGGGTAAGCCAGACGATACCATAAAACCGACTCGAAAATTGCCCGGCAGCGCGGGGCCATGTGCTGTGTTTTCTGCAGTACATCCCAGATCACCCAGATCGGCAGTTCCTCTTCATCTTTCACCGCATTTAGAATGTCGACCGGGGTTTCGGTGATTTCCTGTCTGGAATAAACCAGTTCTTTTAATTTTACAGATGCTTTCGGCATCAGCCCGTCAGAGCTGTATGGAGTAAAAGTAACATTGTGAAAAATCCAGCCCCGCTTCGGGTCAAATTCTGAGCTGTCAGCGATAATATCGGATTCCAAAGAGCCGTCGTGCCTGAATGATTTTAGGGTAGCATGATTCTGTTTGCCTTTAATATCGAAATATTTAAAGAGCCAGGTACGTTTTTTGTCATGGCTGCGATAGGTCAGCATTTTTTGAAACGACATGGCTTCTTCTTTTGATTTGGTGGCAAATATCCTGAGAATTTCCGCTTCACGTTCGGTATAAGGAATCAATGCTTCATTGAACCAGAAGTTAATCCCGGTCACCAGCAATCCGACGGCGAAAATAGGACATCCGCAACGTAAAAGCGACAAGCCGGACGCGCGCATGGCGGTTACTTCCATATGTTTTCCGAACATGGCCATGGTCCACATACAACTCAGCAACATTGAAATAGGCAACACAAAGCGGATGTTTCCCGGCAACTTCAGCAGAAAATACTGTAAAGTTCGTGCCATAGGTGTTTTGTTGTCGAGAAAATCGCTAAGGTCGTTAAACACATCTCCGAGCAGAAATAGTATTACGAAAACCAACATTAGGACACAGGCATAAACCGTAAATTCGCGAAAAATGTACATATCAAGAGTGGGTAGAAAGCCCCATTTTCGCTTTACCGGATAATCTTCCGGTGTTAATTTCAACTCCACCATCTGCGCTCCTAAAAAATTTGAAATGATACAGAGAATATAGTGCGATTTTACGTAAAAGAAAGAGTGAGGCGATTGTTTTTGCTGAAGCTCCGGATAAATTGATTAAGAAGTTTCACGGTCATTTTTTTAACATAAAACTCCCGAAAGAACTCAAATATATGACAAAAATTGTAAAGTATGAATATAAATGCCTGTTTTGCGGCAAATATCTTTCTGTCGATGAAACTTTAAGTTTTAAGGAGATGCCTTGTCCGGAATGTTTCAAAACCATCACCCCGGTTCCACCCGGATTAAGTCGCGGACCGCTAATAAAAGTTGATCTGAATATCAGAAAACGTCGTATTCTTGCAGGATTGTGCGGTTTAATGTTTGGTGCGACAGGAGCTCATAAGTTTGTCTTGAATCACAATTTTACCGGTGTAATCATGTTGCTTGCCTCAATCGTGTTGAGTTCAGTCAATCCATGGTTGTGGCTGGTGGTTTGGAGTATCGGTGCGGTGGAGGGGGTAATTTACCTTTCGGTTTCAGATTCTGAATTCGAAAGAAGTCGCCTTGCCGGTAAAAGATATTGGTTCTGAATATTGTTCAAAAAAAATCCCCGCGTAAGTTTTACGCGGGGATTTTTTTTATTTGAGTTTTGACGTTTACTCTGTTTCCACCGTAATATCTTTGAATTGAATTGGGGCACCGCGATTATCTTTGGAAGGGTGTGGGTATATCAGGATTTTGGCTTTGGCAGTTCCGGGACGCCAACTTTTTCCTCTGGCTTTTCCTGAAAACTCTTTCCATTGGTCACTCAACGGATGTCTTGAGGCGGCGGTATAAAGATAAACGCCGCCTAACTTATGAGCTCGGACTTTGGTTCCTGCCGGATAAGCTTTAGCAATCGGCGTTTTCAGGGTAATTTCATTACCTTCAACTGAAACAATTGACGGAGAAACTTGACGATTTGGCAAATCGCTCAAATCGTCTTCAACATTGAATGCAACAACCCAGATGTTAGTTGCTTTAGCCCAAGCTTCACCATCCTTGACTTTAATAATCTTATCGCCGGGTTTGACCTCTTCCAATAGTTCGGTCTCACTTTTTGCGACGCGGGTTACATGTTGCGGCAAAATTTCGCCGTCTTTGGAATCCAGCGGAACGAAACCAAAATAAAGATTGACTTCCTTTCCTGAAACATTGCGGAATTTTCCCTTGAGAATATAAGTCTTTTCGGTATCGACCTCAAAAGCTTGTTTTGATTTTAAAATGCCTGGAACGGTTTCAAAAACCTGTTCACCGTCTGCTTCAACCATTTTACTTGGGAAGTCACCTTCTGATGACAGTTTAAGTACTTCTTCAGCGGCAAAAACTCCGGTACATACTGTTGCCGACAATGCCATGAGCATTCCGAATTTCTTAATCATAAACGACTCCTGATTTTTGATTTGCCGATTAATTCGGACACATTATAACTATTGTTCTGTAAATCTTGAAATTTTGCTTGGATTGCGAATATCTCAGTTTCACAGAACGCTAATATAGTGTATGCGGTTCCTATTTCAAGACTTTCGAGAGTTTGGCTGATGGTCGGCGGCGTTGCAATTTAACCGCTCCAAGGTATATTATTACTTTCAAAACTATCTATCAACAGGAGCTTATCATGAAAGTTGTGGTCGCTTATTCCGGAGGACTTGACACCTCGGTTATTGTCAAATGGGTAAAAGAAACTTATAACGCGGAAGTAATCTGCTTCTGTGCCGACGTCGGTCAGGAAGAAGAAACTTTCGGTCTGGAAGAAAAGGCGATTAAGACGGGGGCATCAAAATGCTATGTAGAAAATTTAACCGAAGAGTTTGCCCGCGATTTCATTTTTCCGATGATGCAGGCCAATGCCATTTATGAGGGAACATATCTTCTCGGGACTTCAATTGCCCGCCCTCTGATCGGCAAGCGACTGGTAGAGATTGCCCGGGCCGAAGGCGCAGATGCAATTTGTCATGGTGCTACCGGCAAAGGTAATGACCAGGTACGTTTTGAATTGGCGGCCTACGCCATGCAGCCGGGAATCAAGATTATCGCCGCCTGGCGCGATCCGCAATGGCACTTCAAGTCACGCACTGAAATGATCAAATATGCTAACGAACACAACATCCCGATTACTTCAACTGCCGCCAAACCTTACAGTATGGATCGTAACCTCCTGCATATCAGTTTCGAAGGCGGTATTCTGGAAGACCCCTGGGAGGCACCGCCGGAAGACCTCGCAGTTATGACCAAACCGCTCAGTCAGGCTTCTGACATTCCGGAAGATATTACTGTTACGTTTGAGCAGGGAATCCCGGTTGCGGTCAATGGTGAACAACTTTCACCGGCCTCACTGATGCGTAAACTCAACACTATCGGCGCCAAGCACGCTGTCGGACGTATTGATATCGTTGAAAACCGCTTCGTCGGCATGAAATCACGCGGTGTTTATGAAACTCCGGGCGGCACGATTCTTCATCATGCTCACCGCGCACTCGAATCTATCACGATGGATAAAGAAGTGATGTACCTGCGCGACAGTTTCATTCCGCAATATTCACGCATGGTGTATAATGGTTTCTGGTTCGCGCCTGAACGTGAAATGCTTCAGACCGCAATTACCAAAAGCCAGGAGTTTGTCACCGGCGATGTCCGACTAAAACTGTTCAAAGGTAACTGCTATGTTACCGGACGCCGTTCCGAATACAGCCTTTACGATCATGAAATCGCTTCGTTTGAAGCTGAAGATGTATATAATCAAAAGGATGCCGAAGGATTTATTCGTCTCCAGTCGTTACGTCTGCGAATGATGGCAAACAGCAAACAGCACCGCTACTGAGGTTGTTCCGATAACGCGGCGCATAGGAGAATGGGTTTTTGATGAACAAAACTCCATACAGCGTTAACCAATTGCGTTGCCGCTCCGGGGCGCCGCCTGAAATTACATTGGTTCTGGATCGTTTGCGAAGTGCTCACAACACCGGCAATATTTTTCGAATTGCCGAAGCCGTCGGAGCGCGTGAAATTATTGCCTGCGGTTATACACCGGCGCCGGGGCATCCCAAACTGGCCAAAACGGCCATGGGCGCTGATTCGCTGGTGTCGTGCCGTCAGATGGCGGATTCAATAAGTGCGGTCCAAACGTTGCGAACCGAAGGAATTCGTCAGATTCTGGCGGTCGAAGCTCTTGAATCAAGTGTTTTCGCCTGGGATTTCAAATATCAATTCCCGCTGGCACTGGTTTTTGGCAACGAAGCGCTTGGTATTGCGCCGGAAACGCTTGCCGCTTGTGACGGCACGATAAGCTTGCCGATGTTTGGCGTCAAAGCTTCTATCAATGTCGGTAATTGCGCCGCCGCCGTCCTTTATGCGGTCATCGCTCAAAATAATCGGAGTCAACCATGAAAATCAAATTGCTCGGGAAAAACTGTGACGATATCCGTGAACTGCTCAATCAACATGGATTTGAGGATAATTCCGACACTCCGGAACTGATTGTCACATACGGAGGCGACGGCAGTTTGCTGGGCGCAGAACGCGAATGGCCGGGCATTCCCAAGCTACCTTTGCGCGATTCACGGACGGCGCGGCTTTGCGAAAAGCACTGCCATGAAACCCAGTTGCAAAATTTTCTGGCAGGAAAGATCTCCCTCGATAAACTGAAAAAAATTGAAGTTGCCGCCAACGGTCATCGTCTGACTGCCGTTAATGACATTTTTATTCATAACGCCGAACAAGCCAGCGCGTTGCGCTATCAGGTCTGGATTGACGATGAACTTTATGCGGACGAAATTGCCGGCGATGCTGTAGGGCTTTCCAGCGTACACGGGAGCTCCGCATATTACCGCAGCATCACACATAGCGTTTTTCGGGTCGGGCTCGGACTGGCATTCAGCAACAGCATGGAACTCGTCAATCATATGGTGATTGCCGAAACGTCATCGGTAAAAATCCGGATAATTCGCGGACCTGCCCAGATTGTCGCTGACAACTCTCCGGAACGTATCGTTATGGGGATTGGTGATGAGGCGATTTTAAAACAAGCTGACGAGGTCGCCTTGATTTACGGACTGGAAAATTTCATGTGTCCGCAGTGCCGTTTTTGGCGTCATCTTAATCAATACCGTTTCAGCAAACTGGTCATGCCCAAAGTTCTGTCGTAACTTCGCTCATAAAATTCGCGCGCGCATAATGCGCGCGCGAATTTAGGAATCATATTTATCAAATATTGATGCGAAAGAAACATCGGGAGGATTTGATTTGTCAATCGCTGGCAATTCCACCAATGCGTTCGGACAACTGTATTTCTTAAGTGCTTCGCGGAATATCTCCAGTGCGTCTGCTGAGATTTCTGGATTGGTATCAAAAAAACGGTTGAATACCATTCCGGCAATTTTGATGCCTCGAGCGGCGGCGGTTTCCAGCGACATTAGAGTATGATTGATGCTACCCAACTTTCCGGAGGTCACCAAAATCAGCGGATAATGGCGTTCTGCCAAATAATCTATGCTCAAAAAACCGCGTTTCAGCGGGACATGCAGTCCGCCCGCTCCTTCCAGCAGAATGGTATCGAATTCGCGTTCGAGCAATTCTGTCGCCGCAGTTATCGCTTTCAGGTCAATGATACGTTGTTCGAGCGCCGCCGCGAGGTGAGGGGAGGCCGGGAATTTAAATATTTCGCGGCAGGTAGTGCCGTCGAGGTCGCGCGGAAATGGTTTTACACCCATCAGTGTGCGGTGCAGAAGCAAGTCTTCGGCCATGCCGAGTTCAACTCCGGTCTGAACCAGTTTCTGGGTGATAATGCGGATTTTTCGCTTATGCAGGTACCGCGCCATCATGCCGGTGGCGTATGATTTTCCGGCATCGGTGTCAATGCCGCCGACAAAAAACACGGACATTGTTCAACCGCCTTTTTCGGTTTTGCGTGCGATAAAAATCATCGGATGATAGGTCAATTTCACCCCGCTTTGGTCGCCGTAACGTTCCGCGTAATCATCCATGAATTTCTGCATCATTGACTTGGTCCAGATATCTTTACGGATTCCGGTAACTCCGGTTTTCTGAAGGTGTCGCAAAAGCATCTGAGGATCGGCAAATTTCAGCTCACGCCTGGTTTCAGAGAAATAGAGTTCCTGGTAGCAGTATCCGAGTGCGTCGCGGATATCGTCCGCTTTCAGATAACGCAGTTTTATGCCGAGCAGTTCCCCGATTTCCATGATGTTGTCAACGCCGAAAGTGGAGAATGCCACTATCCCGTTGTTGTTTAATTTTTCAGCCAGGCGCCGCAGAACTCGTTCCATATTTTCCATCCACTGAAAAGTGGCATTGGAAATAATCAGATCCAGTTCCCGCGGCATTCCGGGCAGAGTTTCAACATCACCGGCCATAAAGTCGCAGGTTACCATTTCCATGATCGGCACCATGTATTCAGGGACCAAATCGTTGACAATCAATTTTTCATAATTGAGTTCTTTTGCAATGTGCCGGGTCAGAATTCCGGTACCGCAGCCGACTTCGAAAATCCGGGTGAAGTTTACTCCTGCACAATCTTTCAAGGCGTTAACCAGTTCTGCCGCCATATCGCGCTGTACAATCGCGTTTTCATCATAAGTTCCAAGACTGCGCGCAAAACGTCCTGAAACCAGTTTTTTATCGAGTTTTATTCTCATACTGATATAGTTCCTTCCAAAATTGGTAGCGGTCAAAAAGATAATGTGTTCCCGGCAATACCGTCAGCGGAATTTCACGTTTTTCCCAGCAGTAACGCTGCGCCGCCAACGGGAAAATCCGGTCGTTTTCAGCAGCAAAAGCGCGCGTGAAACGAAATTCCGGCGCTGCTGCCGCATTGGCTCTTTGTCCGAGTGCCGCCAATTCAAGACGTTGTTCCTCAGTCGTCCGCAGTGGTGAACAAAACGCCGCTTTGCCGCTGATTCGACGGTAAAATTTCTTCTGTCCAGCCTCGTTCCAGTTTTCTAATGTCGCTGTAAATAATGCCGGATCAATTCCTTCATCGGCGTTGATCGGGAATAAGGTTCCGTTAAATGCTGTCGCACTGAGCAACGGCAGTTTCAGTCCTGATGACGCCGCAGCATAAACCCCGAATGACCAGGCCGCCAGATGGATTTCCGGATAATCTGAAATGTCATCCAGCGCAGGGAGTTCCGGCTCCGTATAGTCATAAAACATCAGTACATCGTTGCCGGCGGGATCAAGGTGGCTGAGCACATTCGCGTCCATGCCCCAGCCGTTAAAAAACAGCAGCAGTACCGGGTTTGCTTTACGATTTATCCACTGGCGCTTCATAAAATCCCCAGCAAATTTTCAATATCTTCATTTTTCAACGCAGCATGCAGAGAAAAGCGGATTCTTGCGGTTCCCGGAGGTACCGTCGGCGGACGTACCGGCAGTGCCAGAAAACCGTTGCCGCGCAATTTTTCCGCCAGTTCAACAGTTGTGTCGTTTTCGCCGATAATTAATGGTACGATCTGCGAATTACCAAGTGTTTTTAAATTTTTTGCTGTCAAGCCCTCGCGCAATTTTTGGCCGAGTTCGGCAAGATGATGTCGCTCTGACGTCATGTCCGGCATTTTTTCGAGCACAAATCGCGTCCATGCCGCATTGACCGGAGGCATTCCGGTTGTGAAAATAAACGGGCGGGTACGATTGATCAGATATTCGCGAAGTTTCGAGTTCGTTATCGCGAATGCTCCGCTTGAACTGAACGCTTTGCCCAAGGTACCGACGATGATATCGATGTCATCAATCAGTCCGGATTCTTCGCAACACCCGGCGCCGCGCTGGCCGCGGACACCGACCGAATGCGCTTCATCGATATACAGAATTGCGCCGTAGCGTTTGCTTAAATCATTGAGTGTTTTTAAATCGGCAGTATCGCCGTCCATGCTGAAAATCGACTCCGAAATGACCACGGTGCGGCGGTATTTTCCGGCAGTGGCGCGAAGCTGATCTTCCAGATTCCCATAATCGAGATGTTGATAGCGCTTATAATTCGCTCCGGATAATTTCATTCCGTCAATAATGCTGGCGTGATTGAGCTTATCCGACAGTATCAGATCACCTTTGCCGGTCAGTGCCGGCAGTATTCCGGAATTGGCATGATAGCCGCTGTTGAAAACCAGTGCGGCGCGATGGTTATAAAACCGGCTCAAGCTCTCTTCCAGTTCAATATATTCCTGATGATTCCCGGTCAGCAATCGAGATGAAACCGCAGACATCGCAAAATCCGAAGCCGGTGCGGAATCCAAAAATTCACTCAGCCAGTCCTGCCGCCGTGAAATTCCTAGATAGTCATTCGATGATAAATTAATCAGACCAGCCAATGATTCCGGCGAACGTAGCTCACGTAAACGATGCTCAGCCTTGAGCTCGTTCAGTTCCATGTCAATTGATTGATAAAATGCCTTTTTCATGATGATTTCCAAAAAGTTAAAAAAAATAATATAGCATCTTAAACTTCAAAATCATCATATCTGCGGGCAACTGCGGCAGCATAAGACCTCAAAAACAGCGTCAGCTCAGCGGAACTGATTGATCAAGTCGCGCAACTCGGCGGCGGCTTTCCGGGCTCCTGCCGCAAATGCCGCGCTGTTGTCGGCATAGATGATTCCGCGCGAAGAGTTGATCATCAAGCCGACGCCGGCGGCATTGATACCGTTTTCAACGACTTGCCGGACGTCGCCGCCCTGCGCGCCGACACCGGGGACTAGAAACGGAATATCCGGACAGATTTCCCGGATTTTTTTCAGCTCTCCGGGAAAAGTCGCGCCGATAACCAGTGCGGCATTGCCGTTGTAGTTCCATTTGTCGCGAGTCAGAAGCGCGACATGTTCGTAAATAGTTTTTCCGTCACAGATCAGTTCCTGAAGTTCGCAGGAACTCGGGTTGGAAGTGCGGCAGAGAATGATCACGCCGCGTTCGGCATGATCCAGAAACGGCTTTAAGTTGTCGCTGCCCATGTACGGGTTTACGGTCAGCGCATCGGCGTTGTAGCGTTCAAAGGCCTCTTTCGCATACATTTCGGCGGTTGAGCCGATATCGCCGCGTTTGACATCAAGAATGACCGGAATCTCGGGATATTTTTCTCGAATGTAGGCGATGGTCATTTTCAGTTGGTCATCGGCTTCGGCTGCGGCATAATATGCGGCCTGCGGTTTGTAACAGCAGACCAGATCATGTGTTGCATCAATAATTGCTTTATTGAATTCGAAAATTGGTTTCGCGCTTCCAGCCAGGCAAGCCGGGAGTTTATTGACATCCGGATCCAGTCCGACGCAGACCAGCGAATTATTTTGCCGCCATGCCGCTTCCAGTTTTTTAATGAAACTAATCATCTTGTTTTTCCTCATTTGAGCTTTTTCGTCAAAATATTCATCTTATCCATCTGCTGCTCCATCGACTCGACCAGTTTGAACTGATTACGGCAGCGTTCCAGATTATGAGTCGGACGTTTGGTCTTAAAATAGATATCGCCGTTCAGGTAGTCGGTCAGAAACCGCGTTCCGATCTCCAGCGTGATTAACTTTCCCGAAAATGGCAGATAATGTTTTTCGGCTTCAGTCAGCGTACTACCGCAACTATCCCAGTAGCCGCGCAGCATCGCTTCAAACATTGAAAAATTCATATAGACATTTTCAAGATTGACATCGTCTTCCTCGGCAGGATTGGTTCCTGAACGGATCATATCGCCGAAATCATACAGCGCCAGGCCGGGCATTACGGTGTCCAAGTCGATAACACAGATTCCTTCGCCGGTGGAGTCGTCAATCAAAATATTGTTGGCCTTGGTATCATTGTGGGTAATGCGTTCCGGAATATCACCGGATTTTTGCAGTTCCAGCAGAATACCGGTTTCATCACGTCGTTTTCGCGCAAAATCAATTTCCGCTGATACGGTTTTCGCCCGGTCGGCCCGGTCTTCTTTCACCGCCTGCTCAAGCGCCTCAATGCGCTTCGGGGTATGGTGGAAGTCGGGAATGGTTTCGTGCATGCGTCCGCCGGGCAGATCACTTAAATCGCATGTAAATCTGCCGAATGCCTTGGCTACGTTATAGGCTTGCTCTTCGTTGGCCAGAACTTCGTAAGAGCGCGCGTTTTCCACAAAAATATAAGCGCGCCAAAAGTCGCCGTCATCATCCTGAACATACGGATTATCTGCAAATGAACGCAGAAAGCGCAGGGTACGGCGCTTGCTGCCAAGCGGCTCATGGCGGATTTTTCTCAGCACGTGCTGGGTTACCCGGTCAATATTTTCCATCACCTGCGGAGGATTTTTGAACACATTACAGTTGATGCGTTGGAGAATATAATGAATTCTGGCACCGCCCTGGTCAAAGGTCACCTGAAACGTGTCATTAATATTGCCGTTGCCAAAAGGCACTGCCACCATGAAATCGCCGTAAATAAAAAATTTTGAACAGATGTTCTTGATTAGTTCCTGTCCTTTCAAACCGGATATCTCCTTCTGTCATACTGAAAAAATTAAAAAGTAATTTATCGCCGCTTCCAGTTATTTCAATGTTCGTATAAAATTCGCGCGCGCATAATGCGCGCGCGAATTTTACATACCCCGTATTCGAATAGATTTAATGTACATCGATTTTCAGTATTGGAGGTTGTGGTTTCGGCGGATGTGGTTTCGGCCGCGGTCTTGGTCTTGGGTGCGGTCGAGGCCAGGGGTGCGGTCGCGGATAATAATAAATCGGAACACCCCAACGCCAACTGGTATCGTTGACGTAGATGGTGGTGGTATTCTGTGGCGGTGCGATATTATCCAGGGGGATTTGCTGTGACGGCGACATCGGTGAAGTTTTTTTCAGATCCGTAATAAACTTTTCAATTCGCTGCACAATATTCGCCCGGTCTGAAATAATCACGGTATTGTTGGATGGCGAATAAAGCATCTTTCCATCTGTGGACAGCCATGACCGCCATATTTCATCCACGGTGCCATAGCCGGCATCACCTAACGATACAATTTTGTAAATTTTTTCCGGCGGCGGTTCCGGCTTTTTTTCTGCAGGAATCGCATCAACGGGATCCGCAGTTTTCTTTTCTGGGGGTGTTTGGGCTACTTCATCACCGGCATGCTCTTTCAGTAATTCTTTGGTATGATTGATGAAGCTGGCAATTCTTGCCGCAGCCGCAGGAGTATCACGAATCAGCAACGCATTGTCGGCGTTCAGATAAATCATATCGCCGTTTTCGGTTAACAATGATTTACAGACCTTTTCAACCGATTTAAAATCGATATCGTCCATGGGAATCGTTTTAACATCAATTCTCGGAGCAGACCAGCCGACAAAAGACGACAAAGTCAGCAAAAATACCCAAAAAAATTTCAGCATTTTAACCTCCGTTTTTTTTCTCCAGTCTGGCGATCGCCCGATATCCGATATCGCGCCGGCAAAAACCGCCGCGCCAACTGATTTTATCCGCTGCCGCATACGCGCGTTCAATGGCGGATTTGATATTTTCGCCACGCGCGCAAATCCCTAAAACCCGCCCGCCGGCATTGACAATGGCACCGTCTTTGAATGCAGTGCCGGCGTGGAATACTTTCACCCCGTCCGACTCAGCCGCTGCCAGTCCGGAGATGACATGACCTTTTTCATAATGTTCAGGATAACCTCCGGAAGCCATCACTACGCAGACCGCAGGGTCCGAAGACCATTTCAGTGAAGCTTCTGCCAGTCGTCCTTCGACGGTTTTCAACATCGCATCTGCCAAATCACTGTCCAGGCGGCTGAGCACTGATTGAACTTCAGGGTCGCCGAAACGAACATTGAATTCTAAAACTTTCGGTCCTTTTTCGGTGACCATTATGCCGACAAAAATAATCCCTCTGAAGTTGAGTTTATCATCCTGAATACCCTGGAGAAAACGCTCCAGAATCAGCGTTTTTACCTCTGCCATTACCGCATCGTCAACTACCGGGGCCGGGGAATATGAACCCATTCCACCGGTATTAGGACCGGTATCGCCGTCAAACGCGCGTTTATGATCCTGCGACGACGCCAAAGGCACAATAGTTTTTCCATCCGTCAGCGCGAGAATTGAAGCCTCTTCGCCAACCAGGCATTCTTCAATCAGCACTTTGGCTCCGGCACCGCCGAAACGCCCGCCGAAACAATCTTTGACGAATTCTGCGGCGGCATTTTCATCCTGTGCCACCAGCACTCCTTTACCCGCCGCAAGTCCATCGGCCTTAATCACTATGCCCTTTCCGCCAGCCGCAAATTCCTGCCGGATATAGGCAATTGCCGCGTCTGCATGGTCAAAAGTCGCAGCTTTCGCGGTAGGAATGCCGTGGCGCTGCATAAAATCTTTCGCAAAACTTTTACTGCCTTCCAGTTGTGCTGCGGTCTTATCAGGACCAAAAATCTTCAGGCCGCGTTTTTCGAAGACATCGACAATCCCCGCACAAAGCGGCGCTTCAGGTCCGGCTACCGTCAATCCGATGCGGTGTTCAATGGCAAAGTCAGCCAGTTTTTCTAATTCATCAACTCCGATGTCAACACATTCCGCGTCGCGGGCAATTCCGGCATTGCCGGGGGCGCAAAAAACCTTATTAACCATTTTGCTCTGTTTCAATTTCCAACACAGTACATGCTCACGACCGCCGTTGCCAACCACTAAAATATCCATCAGGTAATCTCCAAAATCAGTTCTTAATAAAAATCATTTAACAATACCGCATGAGAATCATCTTTTCAAAATTCTCAGGCGAAAAATATGCGTTCAGCATTGGCATAGAAAACTTGATTCCAGCAGGATTCCGGCACTATCCGTTTAATCAGTTCGATATAGGAATCGTATCCAACCAGCGGCCAGTCGCTCCCGAATAAAAATTTTTCATGATCGGACAGGTAGGTTATCCAGGTTTTCAAATATTCAATATAACCATGGTAATGTTCGACAAACCAGTCAGCCTCAAAACTACCTTGAGCCAACCCGGACAGCTCAATATAGACATTGGTGTTTTTTGCCGCGACCGCGGTGGCATCAACAATCCACGGATTGCCATAATGCGCCATCACAAAGTTGATTTCTGGAAATTCCACAGCGACCTCGTCCACGGTCAGCGGATGCGCATATTTGAGCAAACCCCGACCACCGGCAGTGTCGCCGGTGTGGATAACTACTGCCTTCCGGTAATGTTGAACCAGTTCATAAAACGGGTAATGGATCCGGTCATTGACAAAAAACTTCTGATAGCCTGGATAGATTTTTATCCCGGCGCATTGACTGGAACTCAAGTGGCGTTCAAAATCATTCAACGATTTTTTTACTGAGCCGCAACCCAGCGCGAAGCTGTCCACTCCGCAACAATAAGCAATGCATTCAGGATGATGGCTTCCTTCAGTTCCGGGAATACCAGCCAAATCCGGAAGTTGCGGCAACCCGGGTTCGCCCGGTTGGCTGCTACGTGTTCCCATTGCGATCGCTTTAACAATATTGTGCCTCGAAAACTCTTTTGCCAGAAATTCTGGACTGTTGATCTGTCCGGCGGCTTCGGCGATCTGTTGGAAATGTTCATTCCCGGAAAAATGAATATGCGTGTCAATTATTTTCATCCCAGCCCTCCAGTGCGCTTCGGATTGCATCGGCATCAAAACCGCGTGATGCTAAAAAACGGTACGCTTTAGCACGACGCTTGAACCGATCACTTTCTCTTTTAAGTAACGTTATCTTTCCTTCTAAAACCTTTGCCGCCCGCTCTGCCGCCGATGAAGAATCTCTGAACTCCGAAAGTTTCTCTTCAATCAGTTGTTCCGGTAATCCCTTTCTCCACATCTTCATTCTGATCATGCGTTCGCCCTGACCGCGCCCCGCCAACTCGCGGAGATAATCTTCAGCAAATAATTCATCATTGACAAAACCGAGCCGTTCACATTCAGCCACGGTAGCTGCAGCTTCCCGATAGCTGTATCCGCGCGCTGTCAGTTTTCTAATTAATTCTTGCCGTGTATGAGGGCGAATTTTCAGCAACCGAAACGCCTTGTTAATGATTTTTCGTTCAGCATCAGTCATTTTTTTCACCGTTGGCACCATCTTTTTCCGGCAAGAGTGCGGCGAAAAAATCACAATCTTCAGCAGCACAATTCTGTTCAAATGAAATTGGTACATCAAGAATAATATTGCGTCTGCAATTTGCATGCCATTGCGGCCATTGCGGCAAATCGTCGCCATTGGGATTGCCGTTGCGGGCAAAGTTTGTCCAATACGAAATTATCTGCTCGGAAAGTTGGCGATCTTCCGGCGGCGGTGCAGAAAGCGGATTGCCGAAAACGTAACTTATCTCAGAAGAATGATAGCATTTCAGATGCCGGGCATAACGCACCTCCGGCGCTTCGCGGTTGAAACGATAAAAATATACCGGCTGCTTGAGTGCGTCTATTTTATCCGCCATCAGCCGCGAGGGCAACGCAAATCCGCCGTAACGGATCACCGCGTTCCAGGCGGTTCGGAAGTCTTTATAGCGTGTCAACACTTCACTGGTAAACCGGGTACCAAACATTTTATCAGACCAAACCGAAAAATTGTCAGCATTGAAACTTCCGGTAAAAATAGTTTCCTCATTTGTGTTCCAGCCGATCAGCAACGGCACCGGACTGCAATACTTCTCGCCACTGCCAACCGGTTGACAGACATACTTATCGTCACTCCAGCCGAAACTGTCGCTCTGCCGTTCCAGGATTTCATTAATATCCGTATCCGGCGCAACTTCGACCTGACCCGGCTTGCCAAATACTATTCTGACCGTATCAAGTGTTCCGCTTTGGCAGATTGCCCGTTGAAATAACCCGGTCGCTTCCGGATCACGCATCAATGCATCAATTGAGGTGGCTCCGGCAGATTCACCAAACAACGTAATATTATCCGGATTACCGCCAAATGCCGCGATATTACTCTTGATCCAGCGCAATGCCGCCACCTGATCCTGCAACCCGAAGTTGCCATCGTAAAACCCGGGAATTCCAACCCGGTAATTTGCGGTAACTACTATTACCTTGCCTTTTCCGGCAAGGTTGTTACCATTGTAAAGTTGCATGTTGGCAGTTCCGGCGACAAAGCCGCCGCCATAAATCCAAAACATTACCGGTAACTTGCTGGCTGCATCCCTGGGCATGTATATATTCAGATAAAGACAGTCTTCACTTTGCGGATTTCGTAAACGTAACGGACTGATATTACCCAGGTGCGGCTGTGGCGGAATCGCGGAAAATTCGCGGCAACTCCGAACTCCCTGCCAATGCGGCGGCGGTTGTGGCGGACGGAAACGCAGCTTGCCGAGCGGCGGCGCGGCAAAAGGAACCCCCAAAAAGGCAAAACCGTTATCATTGGTCAGTCCTTCGATTTTTCCTGATTCCGTTTCAACAATCATAATTCCATTCCTTTCCGCAACTCTTTCTTTAATCACGCGATGGCAACTATGTTCAACAAATACATAACCGTCGCAACGTTCGGGGTTTTTACCATAAACTGGCAGGAAAATATTACAATTCAAAATAATTGTAATCAAAATTTTATTTTTTCACTTGACATATAATTATATCCTTATATATTGATAACTATAAACCAAACCCAAAAATGAGGTGTTAAAATGAACAACGAAGTAATCAAGCCGCTTTCTCAACAAAATTTTTCTGAGGAAATCGCCCAAGGTACCATTATTGTCGATTTTTGGGCGTCATGGTGTGGTCCATGCCGTTCAATGCTGAAGATCATTGATGATCTCGCCGGCAGTGATAAACTTCAGGCAGGAGTAACCATCGGCAAAGTGGATATCGATGCGAATCCTGATCTGGCCGCGCAGTTTAACGTTATGACCATACCTACGCTGATAGTGTTTAAGGATGGCAAGGAAATAAAGCGATTTGTAGGAGTGCAAAGTGCAGATACTTTGATTTCGGCAACACAATAATAAAGGTTTATACTATGAAAAAATTCAAATGTTCGGTTTGCAGATATATTCATATCGGCGAAAAAGCCCCTGAAATATGTCCCGTATGCTTGCATCCTAAAGCATACTTTGAAACCGAAGTTGAAAATTTTTAATCATTTTTAACGCATTCGTCAAATGCCGCGG